>Ga0265295_1000804_pt1 | contig 59508 bp, 51 predicted proteins | sample Munlansysbiofilm_FD_192503 | JGI IMG/M metagenome (GOLD analysis project Ga0265295, IMG submission 192503) | Leachate microbial communities from a municipal landfill in Southern Ontario, Canada - Methane capture system biofilm | ecosystem: Engineered > Solid waste > Landfill > Unclassified ... | reverse complement strand
TGTGGAGACAATATCGCATTTGGCTAAGCTCTCGGAGCTCAGTGACAAACTCTGCAACCGCAACCTTTTTAACATGCCCGTGGTAGACGATGAGGGCAGATTTCTAGGCGTAGTAAGTGTGTTAAACTTTCTCAAGGTAGGGGTACCAGATTATTTGATGATGCTGGATAACGTTAGTTTCCTTAATTCCTACGAACCGCTGGAAAAGCTATTTGAACAGGAGGACATCTTAAGCGTTAGCGATATCATGAGTAGTGACGTAACATACCTTAACCCCAATACTTCCATTCCCGAAGCGGTATTTGAAATGATCCAGGATCACACGCGTTTCTTTGCGGTTGTGAATGATGATGGCAAGCTTGTGGGAGTGGTTACGGCTATGGATATCTTTAGAAAAGTAATTAAGGCATAGTTTCATGACACTCATGCTTATAGCGCTCGCCATTTTTGGCGTTACCTACCTGCTTATCATTACAGAATGGATAAATAAAATGCTGGCTGCTCTGATGGGCGGATTCGCCATTGTTTTAACGGGGATAGTGCATCAAGAAATAGCTTTTGCCGCCATAGACTGGAATGTGATTTTCTTTCTCATTGGTATGATGCTGGTAATTTCTGTAATGCGTCAAACTGGACTATTTATGTATCTGGCCATACGTATTGCTAAAATGGCAAAAGGCAGACCATTGGGAATAATGATCATGATGTATCTACTTACTACTTTCACCTCGGCATTTATGGGAAGCGTAACCACCATCATGATTCTGGTGCCCATAGTACTCTTGATTGCCAGCGAACTCAAGATTACACCTATTCCTTTTATAATTTTGATGGTAATTGCTTCCAATGCGGGAGGGGCGGCAACAATGATTGGCGATCCCCCCAATATCTTAATCGGCAGTGCTACAGATTATAACTTCATGGATTTTTTAGTTAATCTTACTCCACCAGTTCTGATTATTACAATCTTCAGTATCGGGCTTATCTGGCTACTATACCGTAAGGGAATGCATGTTAGCAATGAAAACCGCGCCAAACTGATGAGTTATAACGAAAGTAATCTCATTAAAAGTAAATTCCTTCTACGAGTAAGCTTAATTGTTTTAGTGCTAATGCTCACAGCCTTTGTCCTACAAGGAGTATTGCATCTGGAAACAGCCACCATCGCTATGAGTGCGGGACTTTTCCTGCTGCTGATTTCAGACCGTAAGAAAGTTGAACACATTCTCGCCAGCGACGTAGATTGGGTTACCATCTTCTTTTTCATGGGACTCTTTATGATTGTGGAATCGCTGGTTGCAACAGGATTTATCAATATGATTGCCGAAAGTGTGATGAAAATTACCAAGGGAGAACCACGCTCAACCTCTATGGTGATTCTTTGGGTTTCCAGCACCTTCAGTGCGATAATAGATAACGTGCCCTTTGTTGCCGCAATGATCCCTGTGTTGGAGCGACTAGGAATTCTAATCAACAATCCCGATGCTATGCACCCCATCTGGTGGTCGTTAGCTTTGGGCACCTGTCTGGGCGGCAACGGTACCTTGATTGGAGCGAGTGCAAATATTGTGGCCGTAGGCATTGCAAACCGTAATGGTTACCACATTTCCTTTAAAGAATATACCAAAATTGGTGTTGTATTTACCCTCCTTGCCATTGTCCTGAGTACGGGTTATATCTTGTTGAGGTATTATTAATTATAATCGGGTATAAACCAGCACTATTAGTTGATGGTTTAAGCTAGAACTAGGCATGGTTTAGGCTAGGATGTTCCCTGATTTTCAAGATGATCTCTGCCTAAAGCTTCGATAATGCTTGCCTAAAGCAACAAGAGAGCTAAGTGATTCTTAGAGATATATCCTAATTCCTTAAAAAAGTATATATAACAGTAATTGAAGTTCAGAGAAACGACGATACCATATTGGACAATGTTTTAATACATCATATCGTTTTTTTTGTTGACTATTCTATCTTAATCTTGAGAATGACCTAGAAAAGGGGAAAGTAAAAGACAATGAGCGGTATGGAGCAAATAGCAATGGTACAAGAAGCCAATGATTTTGTTAGTATAAAGGAAGCCAGCAAATGGGCGTCAGAGTATTTAGGCAAGCATGTAACCACTTCTAATATTAGTTATTTAATACAATATGGGCGCATAGAAAAGCATGAGTCAAAAGGTAATACCGTAATATCTCTTAATGAGCTGTCTCAATACTACAAGCGATACACAGGTAGTCGCAAGGAAGAATGGAGGCAACAGCTTGGACATGAATTGAATTGGTCTTTATCTTTTGATCAATATAAAGAATCTGAAACGACAAAACATGTACATCGACTTCACCCTTATAAAGGTAAGTTTATTCCTCAATTAGTAGAGTATTTTCTTGATGACCATACAGATGATTTTAAGAAGAGCGTTTATTTTAATAGAGGGGATATTATTCTAGATCCGTTTGTTGGAAGCGGAACAACTTTAGTGCAATCCAATGAACTTGGCATTCATGCAATTGGCATAGATATATCGTCTTTCAACGTTATGATATCGGGGTGTAAAACCAGAAAGTACAATATAGATATAGTTGAAAACGAAGTAAAACGTATAAATGAAAAATTGAATGAGTTTTTGGCATGCTCAAAGACAGATGAGTTTGAGAAAATTCTTCTCAATGAATTGTCTGACTTCAACACAAAGTACTTTCCAGTGCCGGAATATAAGTATAAGGTTAGAATTGGTGAGGTAGATGAAAAAAAATATGGAAGTGCAAAGGAAATTGAATTCTTGCCCATCTATAATAGTCTTGTTGAAAAGTATGGGATAAAACTAGCGCATGAAAATCCACGGTCTTTTATGGATACATGGTTTATCCAACAGATCAGAAATGAGATAGATTTTGTTCGCAATGAGATAAGCAAAATAAGAGATACATCAACCAGAAAGCTATTAGCGGTTACCTTAAGTAGAACTATCAGAAGTTGTAGGGCAACAACACATGCAGATTTGGCAACTTTGAACAAGCCAATTACAACAACTTATTATTGCAGGAAGCACGGTAAAATATGCAAACCACTATTCTCTATTAAGAAATGGTGGAATACATATTCTAAAGATACAATCAAACGGATTGCTCAATTTGACATGCTTAGAACAGATACAAAGCAAGTATGCATTACTGGAGATAGTAAAAGCATAAACATCATTGATCAAGTAAGAACGATTGATCCCGATTTTGCAAATCTGATTATGCATAAAAGAATTAATGGTATCTTCTCTTCACCCCCTTATGTTGGGTTGATCGATTATCATGAACAACATGCCTATGCTTATGATACTTTTGGATTTGCTCGTAATGATGATCTTGAGATTGGTCCTATGTTCAAGGGTCAAGGACCAGAAGCCCGACAGAGCTATATTGAAGGAATTAGTGATGTTTTACTAAATTGCAAAAAATATCTAATCGATGGTTACAGTGTTTTTCTGGTTGCCAACGATAAATACAATATTTATCCAGCAATTGCGGAACGAGCAGGCATGGTTATCGTTGACAAGTTTTTGAGACCAGTACTCAACCGTACTGAAAAAGACAAAGGTGCATACTCGGAGATAATCTTTCATCTTAAGGAAAAAAACTAATGACATTACCCAATGATGTAAACCAATCTATTTCTATAGCCGTAATTGAAATACTCAAATCCCGCTTTGATAAGTTCCCTTCGGATTATACGACAAACAGAAATGCACCATTTCATGAAGCATTTCTTAGTGCCTTTAGAGATAAAATGGCAGTCTCAAAGACGGATCCAACACTTCTTGTTAGCTTGAGTAGCTGGTTACATGGGCTAAATACTACTCTTGGACAGAGTTTTTTTGAGCGTGTAGCCAATATTCTATGTGGTGGAGAAAAGAAAGAATGGACATCAAAAAAGGATGGCAATTTGCAAATAAGCCATAAGCAGAAAGAAATTATCAACACAATATGTACCGAACTTAGTAATTCCTCTTGTGTGCCATGCAAAAATAGAGAAGAAAAGCTTATAAATGAAGCTTCGAGTGGAGAATTAGTAAACGCATTAGACTTTAGTGCCGATGTTTTGTTTGTAGATGAAGATGAAACGATAAATGCAATTGAGTTAAAGTCTGTAAAACCCAATTCAGGAGAACTCAGAGGTGAAAAACAGAAGATATTGGAAGGAAGAACAGCACTAAATCATCTGTATAAAGGAAAAAGAGTGAATTTTTTTATTGGCTTTCCTTTTGACCCAACGGTAACTGAAGAAGAAGATGCTTGTAGTTATAATAAAAACCGTTTTCTTAGTAAAATCATAGGTGGAGACAAGTTTTTTGATTCTGATGAAATACTGATTGCCTCAGAATTATGGGATTATTTATCTGGACAACCTAATACTATGCAAAGCATTATTGAATTGATTAACAACATCGCAACAACGGAATTTGAGAGAAAATTTGAACAACTATATAGATATGAGTTTCCATCGTTTGATGCAAAAATGCATTTGCTTGAAGAGTGGAAACTTTACGATGAGCTTAAAATTCAAAAAAACAACGCAAAATTAAGAAAGAAATGTGCTAATATTAGACGGGAAATGAACTATCTTGATCAAGGCTGTTTCGATTCTAAGGGGAAATACAAAACCGAAAGAGTAAAGACCCTTCTTGCAAGAATAGGAGAATAATTCTCAGGCAATGCAATATTGGCAAATCACATAAATGATGGAGGATAGAATGGCAGCCAAAAGACACAAAAATGACACTAGTACTTTTAGAGAATTGGGTTATACTGGGCAGATTAAGTCACTAAGCGGTCAGATCAATGTTCTGGTTAAAGCTATCAATGCTAATCTTGAAAAAGCTTATGAAGAAGGAAAAAACGTTACCGACAGAAAGCTAAGCATAATAATGCAGCTAAATAGAGCAATAAACCGAATTAAGTGAGCAACAAATACTATTCTTGATTATTTGATTCTACCCCAAAAGAATCACACTTTGCATAGGAAAGCACTACAAACCTCTCCCTTTGAGGCGGTATTTCTTGAAAAACAGGAAGTACGCGAAGCATTGTCCACAGTGGAGGTCACATCCATTTGTTCTTTATGTTTCCCAGTTATGGGTTCAGGAAAGCAATCCGAAGACAATATAAGGGTGTTGTGCTTCTAAACTACCAGAAACCTGCTATGTTCATAAGTTTGCATTGCCAACGAAACTTCCTCTGCCAATGGAGTTTTACCTTTGGAGGAAAGTATTGATTGTGCCGATTTCGTAACGCACATTGATGGTGGGGAAGGCCATGATCGGCCTGAAAGATGAATAGCCCCAATTTACCAGCCCAAAGGTGCTTCAGAGAGCACGAAACCGTAGCGGAGCTTTCCGAAGCTGTTATGGGTAGGCATGCCCCTTACTGCCAAGCTCTAGGATGGCAGAAGCGGCTCAAACAAATTTTATAAAAAGATCTGCGGTCTTTGCGGCAAGAGAATATTGCTGTCTCTAAGGCCCGATTCTACCAGGGTGCCAGACATTATGCAAAAGGAAAAATATGAAAGGCATAACAACTGAAATTGCAAAATCCGCTTGACAATTATTGGCAGCAAAATAGCGTAATTCTCAGGAGAATTTATGATCGAAGTTATCCGTGAAAAGTGTGTTGGTTGTGGCGCATGTCTTAAGGCTTGCGCATACAACGCCATCAAAATTGAATCCCAGTTAGCCGAAATTGATACTGATAAATGTGTACTTTGCGGAGCATGCGTACAAGCCTGTCCCTTTGAAGCGATCATCATCCGCAAAAAAACTCAGGAACATATAGATAAAGCGCAATATAGCGGGGTATGGGTATTTGCGGAGCAGCGCGAAGGGGCTATATCCTCCGTAGTGCATGAACTTTTGGGCAAAGGAAGGGAATTAGCGGATCAGCTATCCGGAGAATTGAGCGCTATTCTTTTAGGATACCGTCTTAACGGTTTGGCAGAAGAACTGATTGCCTATGGGGCGGATCAGGTAATAGTAATAGACGATCCCGCTTTGGAACATTTTCGCGACGAAAAATATAGCAAGGCAATGATTTATCTTGCCGATAAGTTTAATCCCGAAATCATTCTGGCAGGTGCGACAGTGATAGGCAGAAGCTTTATTCCCAGAGTAGCCATTAAGCTCAATACGGGCTTGACGGCGGATTGCACAGGGCTGGCAATTGATGAGGAGAGCGGTAACCTGCTACAGACGCGTCCTGCCTTCGGTGGAAATATTATGGCTACGATTGTAACTGCCAATAACCGTCCACAAATGGCAACGGTTCGGCATAAGGTAATGAATCCATTGCCAAGAGATGATTCGCGTAGCGGCATCATAATCTGTGAAGAGTATAACTTCGATATGGAAGAGGATCAAACCAAATATATATCGTTTGAAAAAGAGAAGACCAATCTAATTAATATCACCGATGCGAATGTTGTTGTGGCGGGGGGTAGAGGCATCAAGGAGGCCAAGAATTTTGCCATGATAGAAGAGCTGGCTGCGGCTTTGGACGGAGCAGTGGGAGCTTCGCGAGCTGCGGTTGATTCGGAATGGATTGCCTATTCTCACCAAGTGGGTCAAACCGGAAAGACCGTTAAACCCAGCATCTATATAGCAATAGGCATCTCCGGAGCGATCCAGCATCTGGCGGGAATGAGTTCCTCAGATTACATTGTGGCAGTCAACAAGGATTCTGATGCGCCAATCTTCAAGGCAGCGGATTTGGGCATAGTAGGGGATCTTTTTGAACTTGTACCCAAACTGATAAAAAGGATAAAAGAAATTAGAGCATGAAAATTAAACCAGGCTTAAGCGTAATATCCAGCACCGACATACGGGAAAACGTGGTACTTAACATGGCAAATACGGAGGGAGTAGAGCAGACACTTGAACTGCTAAAAAGCATTGCCTATTCTCCACTTATCAATGCACATGACCACTTGGTGGGTAATTGGGTGCCTCGGGCAGGTGATAAACGTCCCTATCCAAATTCTCATATATGGGTGGAGGACATGAAAAACTCGTTTAGCTTTCATGAGCGCAGCAAATTTTGGCACAATGATGGCTCTTTTCAGCATATGGATCATTCGGCATTAGCAATTGCCAAATTGGGAGCTTACAAGAATCTGTTTTCTGGTTGTAGCATTGTGCATGATCATGGCCCCCTACAGATGGACACTTATTACGACAGTATGCCCATTATAGTTCCCAAGCGCTACCGTCAATGCCACTCCATCACTCTGGGTAACTGGTGGGGAGGAGAAAGTGCTACGCAAGAGATGAAGCTAAGTAAGGGCGAAATGCCATTCATTATTCATCTGGGAGAAGGCAAAGATAATATTACCAAGGCTGAGTTTTCTGAATTGGAGAAACAAGGCTTATTACAAAAAAATACTCTTATGATACATGGCATAGCGTTTACTGATTATGAAATACGGAAGATTGCAATGGTGGGAGCAAGTGTGTGCTGGTGTCCCACTTCAAATTTCTATCTGATTGGTGAGACTTTCGATATTGACTCTGCTTTAAAACACGGAGCAAACGTGGTGATTGGTACCGATTCCACTATGAGCGGTGCAATCAACTTGATAGCGGAGTTTCACACTATTCTAGAGCACTTTCCAAATTTTGAGCTGCGGACTCTTTATAAAATGGTGACCGAGAACGCAGTGAAAGCTCTGTATTTGGACGGTAGATATGCCAAATTGGATACTCAAAATACAAATAATCTGTTATTAACCGACCTAATAGATAAAGATCCATTTCAAAACCTATTGGGTTTGGATATGGCAGCAATTAAGCTTTTACTGGTTGATGGTGTGCCTCGATATGGCGATAGTGAGTTTTTGGATATGTTTGAATCTCCTGAAGCAGAGTATACTCTTTTTAGAACCGGAAACCGTGAAAAGTTTGTTATTGGAGATCCGCTGGAAATTAACGAAGAAATAGATGCCGCCTTGGGTTACCATAAAGATTTTCCATTTTTACCCTTTTAGATTGGCGTGAAGCACTTAGATATTTGTGAGTTTTTCTACAGCCTGCAGGGAGAATCCAGTTATATGGGCATGCCTTGTATATTTGTACGGCTTTCTGGATGCAATCTAAGGTGCAGTTATTGCGATACCCAATATTCCTACCAAAGCGGGAAAAGAATGCACTTTGACACAATATTAGAACAAATTGATAAATATCCTGCTAAACTAGTGGAACTAACCGGAGGAGAACCATTATTACAAAAACAAAGCAATTCATTTATGCAGCTTTTGATAGAAAAGGGGTATACTGTATTGCTTGAAACAAATGGTTCATTAAGTATTGGAGATGTACCACAAGAAGTAGTTAAGATATTGGATGTAAAATGTCCTGGAAGCGGAGAAGAGAACAGCTTTTTGCTTGCTAACTTGAAATTAATGACTTCAAAGGATGAACTGAAGTTTGTGCTAACGAGTGATCAGGATTATTGTTATGCGCGAGAATTCATCCATAAACACAGCTTGCAGAATAAGATATTACACTTTTCTCCAGTTATCGATCTCCTGCCAGCAGAGCTTCTAGCAAAATGGATATTGGAAGATGGGCTACAGGTTAAGCTAAGCTTGCAATTGCACAAGATTCTCAACCTCCGCTAATGAGGTGAATCACCATCAAATCTGCTCCAGGTGGTATCTTGGTAAAGTCGTATTCTTGCTTGGGAATAAGAGAACCGTTTAGTTTTATCACCAACATTGGGAAAGTGTAGTTCATTTCTCTGAGGGCATCTCTTACCGTCATACCTTCTTGCCATTTAACAGTATTTCCATTTATCGTTATAGTATTTTTCATAAGAGCGTCTTTTTAGGTGGGGCTAGCAGTTCCAAACATAGATTAGCCATCATGGCAGCAACAAGCATTACTCGGGGCGCAATTGGCGAAATGTTATCTTTTAGTTCGGAGCAATGATCTCCTACAACATAGAGAGCATCCTGCTTTATTATGCTAATAGCCTCGCTATTTCCATAGCCAGCTAAACCGGAAGCGCAGATCAAGGGAGTTTGGGGGAAATTATGGAGACATGTTTCGATTAGCATCAGTTTTTCGCCTGCTGCATCCAGAGCTTCAATAATGATATCGCATGAATTATGGATTAGGGGGATGTTTTGGGGAGTAAGCCGGCAGAAGTGGGTCTCTAATTCTATATATGGGTTTATATCGCCAATATTGGCTTGCAGAGCGTCCACTTTGTTTTTGCCTACTTGGTTAAGTGTAAATGCTTGCCGATTGAGATTTGAGATGGATACTTGATCAAAATCGGAAATGATCAATTTACCAATTCCAACCCGGCTAAGCAAGATGGCAATATTGGAGCCTAAGCCTCCTGCTCCCGCTATGCCAACACAGGATTTTTGCCATAATGGGAAAGCGTGGGGATCTCGATTGCAAAAGTACTCACTGCGGTTCATGGTTTTATGGTTATTTCAATCTTCAGATTGGAATTAACATCGCGAAGATTGTTGATGATCGCCATAATGCTGTCTTTTAGGATATCCTGCACAAAAGGAACGATGGTTATTTCTTTATTGCCAACCTTGAGGCTAATGCCTGGTTTTCCATCCAGCACACAATCTTCTCGAGTGCGTTTACCTTGCAAAATGTCGGCAGCCATTTGGTAGCAAGAGCTTCCGCAACGGTTACAACAATCAGGATCAGCGGCAGGAAGCATAGTAAAGCATTTTGCCATAATAAGATCACAAAGCTCAGAACTTCTGGAAGAACCATCAATTACAGGCAAAAAAGGATGCTTATATTTGGTGCCTGCTACAATTCCACTGATGGCAATTGCAGTATCGTCTGCCAGTTCCTCAATCTGGATATTGTCTTGAGCGCAAACGATCTTTGGAACTGGGGCATCTTTCATGCCTTCTATCACCAAATAATCTGCCTGCAAATGAGGTGTTATCTCCCATAATTGTAAGGTTCGAGGAAAGATCAGTGCCGTATCGTAAAGACCTCGTGCAACTGTTAGATTGCTACCTGCTTTAATATGCAGAGCACTGTTTTTTCCTGGTTTATCAGCATGATATTGCTCACTATGGATATCTTTAATAGTAGCTACGGTAAAACCGCGAGATACAAGCTCTTTAACCACATTTACTACAGTTGTGGTTTTACCGGTATGATGGTAGCCGATTATTGCAAAAGCTTTCATTTTATTGGCATGATCAGGATTACGGCAGTAGCACTCATTCCTTCTCCGCAACCAGAGATGCCGAGCCCTTCTTCGGTTGTGGCTTTTATGGATACTTGGTCAGGATCACAATCCAGAACCTTGGCAATGTTTTCTTGCATTTGGGCTGTGTATGGACTTAGTTTAGGGGCAGCAGCACAAATTGTGCAATCCAAATTGGCGATCTGATAATTCTTTGCCAGAACCATATCATAGCATTTTTTTAGTAGAATTCTGGAATCTATATCCTTAAATGTGGGGTCGCTATCGGCAAAATGCTGACCGATATCGCCCATGGCTAATGCCCCTAAGAGTCCATCGCAAATGCTGTGAATTAAAACATCTGCATCAGAATGTCCCAGAAGCCCAGTATGATGGGGAATATGCACTCCCCCTAAAATGAGTTTACGCCCTTCAATTAGGCGGTGCACGTCATAACCAAAACCAATGCGCATAAGCTTAATCCACCGTTATAGATTTTGATACATTCTTTGGCACATCAGGATGCACTCCATGATCTCTAACGCCAAGTAGATCCAGTTTCTTCATTTTGCGAATACTCATGTGAAGTGCCAGAAGTTGAAGCACAATTGTGGCCGAGAAACATGTCATCAAACTATCTCCGGTTTTGGGCAGCATGATGTAACTCCATCCGTAATAAGCCCCTTCCTTGGGATTAGATGAAGCGTTTTTAAGCAGATTCTCGTTTTCTTCGGCAATCACATAGGTATTTGCTCCACGAATTTTGTGAGTATTAATTTGCGATATGGTAAGATTCACATCCCTTGTATCTGGTCCAGTTATATAGATGAGGGGATAGTTGCGATAAAGGGGTTCGAAAAAATCTTGGTTTTGTATGGTATCCTTGAATAACTTGGTTCCTTCAAGTGACAGATTAAAAGGCATATTGTGAGTAAACACATAATCTGCAAGAGCTTTTAGAATATCCTTACGTTCGCTGTGCAGTAATTGTTTCGCTTCAGCTTGTTCATCGATGGTATCGATCAGATTGCTAAAAGTGCGAATAAAGCTTCGCACATGCTTTACTCCAAATACGGTATTTTTGCCTAATATGGTATTAGGGCCGTGTTTGAATTCACTAGCTTCTCTGCCTTCGGCGTGATTTAACACGGTCTCGCGGATTTTGAGTGCTCCCTCCATAGCGACACCGCTAATTTTCGTTGCCAAGATATGCAATGAAGGTTCCATATAGATTTTTGCCGCCATATTATCAATCATATCATCGGTTTTTTCTATGGTTTCTTTAAGTAGCATGGGGATGTCTGCCAAAGATTTGAAGCGTTTTTGTAAAATGGCTTTACGTTGAGAGAAATCCTCGGAATTAAGCTCTTTTTCCAGATTGTTGAGTTTAACTTCTGCGGCGCGAATTGCCAAATAGTAAAACAGAGTAATCTGATTCATAAAGCTTTTCGTGGCAGGTACGGCAATTTCCGGTCCGCAGAGAATTGGAATGGCAACATCGCTTTTTTCTTGCCCCAAAGTACTATTCATATTATTAACCAACACTACCTTTCTAACGTTTAGATTCTTAGAGTCGATATCATTAAATATGTCAATTAGATCTTTGGTTTCTCCACTTTGTGATACACCGATAATGAGGTCGTTGTCTTTAATACAGTTTGAATACTCACCCCTAAAATCTCCCGGTAGAATAGGAATAAGTTCAATTTGAGCGATCTCGTTAAAGAAAAGTGCGGCAATTTTGGTGGCGTGAAATGATGTTCCACAGGCAATGGAATAGGCATTGCGATTGCAGGTGGTTGTATTTTTTACCAAATCTAAAAAGTTTTGCACACTATGCTCAAACTCAGTAACAGACACCTGTTCAGAAATGCTATCTAAAGCCTTTGCAACAATCAAGCGTTTGCTATCGAACTCAGCACCAAGTAATTCAATAAATATGTTCTTTTCATTAGAAAAGAAGTACTTTTTGTCAAAATCCTCTTTTATCGCTACATCAAATATTGCGCTATAGCTTTTTTGGGCCTGCTCGATGAAAGCTTCCACTTCTTTAGAAGCACACAGTTGGTCAAAACGATTTTGTTTATTTTCCATTTGTGATGTGCCCACTATTTCTAGCATAGCAGTACTTAAGAATTCTTTTACTCCAGACCGGTTAATTGTCTCCAACATATACCTACCGCTGTTAGACCCACCTTGGAAGAGCTTTATTAGTTTGCCTGTGGATTCGCTTTGAGCATATATCTCCTGTTCCATAAAGTATTCAAAGTCGGGGAGAAGTTCCACATCTTCAGCACGCAATTTCGAGTATTTGGGTTTTGCCTGTATCTTGTCACCAGTTGCATACAATTCATCGGGCTGCCCAAGTCTTTTAAAGCGAAGGTTTTTCTGAGCATATACTTGGTAATAATTGCTATTGTATTCAACGAATTCTCCTTCACGGAGATTAACTAATAGCTTAGTAAAGCGAAGAACCGCGGTGAGATCCGAAGAAGCCAAAGAAAACTCCATGCCCTCAATTTCTCCCACACCAAAATATAGGCTAGATCCAGCTTTTATTGCCCAAGAAGTTTCTGTTTCTGGATCCACAATGACTGCTGCGTAGGATCCAATAATCTTATCAGAGGTTTGAATTATTGCCTTGCGCATACATTCTTTACGCTTTTCTCTGTCGGTGGGATTATTCGCTTTGTCCATTTCGATATCAAAATAGTGTTCAACACAATGGACCAACATTTCGCCATCATTATCAGAAAGTACAGTATGCCCCTCTTTGGTAAGAAAAACTTTAAGCTCACGTGTGTTTGTAATATTTCCGTTGTGAGCTCCAAAAAGATGGCGTTTACAATTTACTTCATGAGGCTGAGCATTAATTTTATCTACAAATCCGAAAGTAGCCCAGCGCACCTGACCACAGAATATTTTCCCGTCTTGTTTTTCTATACCTAGTGTTTTTACCAGAGTAGAAGGAGCACCGACATCTTTTAAAAGGGCAATCTCTTTATTCTCCTTCAAAAAAGCAGCACCAGTGCTGTCATAACCTCTATATTCTAGGGCTTTTAACAATTGAGCGGCATATTTTCCCATGTTCAATGAAACAGAGGGCAAAGCCATTCCCAAAACCCCGCAACCCACACCAGGGAGTGGTAACCTAAGTTTCAGTTTTAGATTAACAAGTTTTCTCAACATACTGCGTAGCATAGTATTCCCTTTATATAATGATATTTTGTTCAATAATAAGGTGAGCAAGAGTAAGATCCCACTCATCGGTAATCTTTATGTTTAGATCTCCGGTAAGATGATAGCGAACTTTTGCACCAAAGTGTTCGGCAAGAGCGGCATCATCAGTGCTAATATAGCCATCATGATAAGCTTTTGTATAGCAATTTTTTATAAGTTGAAAATCGAACACTTGGGGCGTAAATACTTGTATCAAACGATCTCGTGCCAGAGTGTATTCTATGTAATCTTCCGAAACTTGCTTGATTGTATTTTTTACCCTAGCGGCTGGAACTACTGCTTTTTCTCTTAGGGCAATAATTTGTAATTCTTCAATAAGTTCTAAGCCAATAAAAGGACGAACCGCATCGTGGATAAATACCAGAGAAGTTTCTTCAGGACATTGCTGTATTGCCCCAAACACGCTATCCTGGCGCTCTAAGCCTCCGGAAATAACCAAATATGGCTTATCGGTAGGCTCAAAGTATTGGGCGATAAGAGCAGAGCAATAGCTGAGGTCTTCTTCTGGGGCGGTTACAATGATGTTGGAAATAATTGGTGAACTGAAAAATGGGCCAAGTGTACGAATTAGAATAGGTATTCCGTCTAAAAGACGATACTGTTTCTTAATATCACCACCCATCCTTATGCCGGATCCTGCGCCGGTAATAATTGCAGTACTTGAGATCATGCTATCCATTTGTAAAAAACACCTTGGGGCTTACGTTCTGTTTTCAGTTTACCTTGTTTATTAAGCTCTCGCATTACTCTAGATATCTCATTAATATGAATTCCTAAGCTGGCTGCAAGGTCCTCAACCGTTGATGGTCTGCGGCTGATAGTGCTTTTAATAATATCTACCAGATCAGTATCCAAAACGTCCATCTCGGGTTGATACTCTATTTTAGCGATTATATCAACCGGCATAGATAGACCTTCTTGCATATAAGATCGTATTTGCTTCAGCCGTTGGGGGTCTGCAGCCCTGACCCATTCTTCAGCTCCTGGCCGGTCTAACGAATTCAGTTGAACCAAATCCGGAGAGATTTTTGCTATTGCAGAGCGGAGCCGATCTAATTCCTGAGCCGTATCGGTTACATTGGGGACTATAAAGACCTCCAACCATATATCGCCGTTGTACAACTTCCTAAGCTTAATTAAACCATCTATAAGATCATCGATGTTAAGGCTGGGGTGAGGGCGATTTACCTTCTGGTATATTTCATTACTGGCCGCGTCTAATGATGGCAAGATAACATCACAGGGAAGAATCTCCATAAGCACATCATCGCGATTTAGCAGAGTGCCATTTGTAAGGAGGGCAAGCTTGTATTGAGGATATGTTTCTTTTATATACCTGATAATTTGCTTGATCGAACTGTTGAGTGTAGGTTCTCCAGCCCCAGAAAAAGTAATATAATCCAAATGCGGATTGGAACTAAGGAAACCATCTAGTTCGCCCAAGATTTCACTTGGGGGAAAAAACTCATGTCGCTCAATCTCCAAATGAGTAGTACTCTGAATCTCACAATAGACACAATTTAGTGGACAGTACTTATATGGCACCAAATCTACGCCTAAAGAAACTCCTAGCCTCCTGGAGGCAACCGGACCAAACAAATGCTTGTATTTCATGTTAAAACGTGGTTCCAAACTGCAGATGTGGCTCCCAAGAGCGACTTTCTACGCCATAGGCATAGTCAAAACCTATCAAACCAAAGGGGCTACGAATCCTGATACCTGCTCCCAACCCTTTTTTAAAGTTTAGAAAGTTGAAATCTCGCAGGTGATTGTAACTCTCTCCAGCATCAAAGAATCCAACTGCAATTACTTGGTCTCCAGCTATTGGGTAACCCAATTCAGTAGAGAAGATTATGGCTCTGGTGCCTCCACCGATAGGACCAATTGAGCGATCTGGATAACCACGAATACCATCCACTCCTGTTCCACCCAGATAGAATTTTTCGTCGGGTGGAGCATCCTCTGAATCTCCATAGGGCGTAATGTAAGAAAACCTCCATTTAGTGCGCAGGGTTAGTTTTTTCCATGCTTCAGAATACCAGTTAACTTGTGCTATCTGCTTAAAATAGTCAAAGTCACCTAAAAAAAATCCTCCGGCAAGCTCAGAGTATAATGTCATTTGAGATCCCTTAGTGGGGAAGAATATGTTATCTCGGGTATCGCGACTCAAAGTAAAATTCACTGCCGACGTATATCGCCACCCAAGCCTATCAAGTTCGATCAGGGTATGATTTGCTGTGCTATCTGCATAAATGGCTGAGTCACTGGTGATATTATATTTTTTACTATAAAAAGAGTAACCCAATGATGCTCTGGTTCTATCTACCCAGGGTATGGGTTGACCCAATCTTAAGGCTCCGCCACGGGTGTAGATTTCATAAAAGAAGGAGCTCCAGCTTTTACGAGTGTAATACAAATTTGTGCCCAGAAGAATATCTGTGTCGTAAAGATTGGGATTTGTAAAGCCTAGCTCAAAGTTCTGAGTACTTCCGCCAAAATCCCACGTTATGCTGGCACCCCAATTGTTGCCAAAAAGATTGTTCTGAGAAAGAGATAGCTGCCCCACAAGTTTGTCTAATGAATTATAGCCAATGCCTCCGTTTGCCACTCCACTGGATTTATCGATAACATCTATTTGAAGATCAATATCGCCGTTATTATTGATACGCTCGTAATCCAGCTTGATGTCTGGTTCAAAAAATCCTAGATTGTAGATATTCTGTTGACTGCGAATCAATTGGGTTTGGCGGAAATAATCTCCCGGAGCAATCTCAAGTTGCCGACGCAAAACCTTCTCTTTGGTACGCGTATTGCCGGTAATGTGAATCTGACGTATTTTAGCGCGGGTATTTTCGTTTATACTTAGTTGAACATTCAGGGTGTCTAAATCGCGAACGTAATTATTGCGAATATCAACGTAAATAAATCCTTCATCAAAGTACATAGAGTACAATTGTGCCATCTGCTTGTCAAATTTCTCCTGATCGAACACGTCTCCCTTTCTCATGGTGAAATTATCTAAAATGCTGTCTTCTGTAAAGTTTTCATTGCCAGTTAGATCTATTCCTCCAAAATGAAATTTATTGCCTTCGGAAAGAGTAATAACAAGTTCGTGATGCCGATCTGAAACCTGTTGCAATTCATGAGGTCCTACGGTTACATCAATAAAGCCATTTTTCCGGTAATAATCAGCAAGAGCTTTAAGGTCTCCGGCGAATTTCTCTTGGTCAAAACGTCCGGATCGTAAGAATCCTTGAGGTTTTGTTTTCATGCGGCGAATAAGCTCTTTATCTTCGTAGTGATCATTACCAATGAAGGTGATTTGTTTTAAAATTATTCTGTTACCCTCATCAACCCTAATAGTAAGGGCAAGTTTATGTTCGGGAAGTTCTTGTTCTATAACCTCAATTTTGGCATTTCCAAAACCCTTGCCAGAATACTCCGCTTGTAATTTTTGTAGTAAATCTGCCTTCATACTGCCGCTCCAATAGGAACCAATACGCAGATTTGCTAACTCTTCTACTTTCTCTTTCTTTACAACTTTAAATCCTTGATAGTTTATAGAAGCTACTGCTGGATTCTCTACCACCTGTACTATCAAATTTATCCCGGTACGATAGGGTTCGGAATGAAATTGAATATCCGAAAACACACCCATACGATAAAGATTGCGGATCGAACGAGCAACAGATTCGGAATCAAGAGGATCTCCAACCCGCATACTCATAGCCGAAGTAACTAATTCCGGCGCGATATTCTGAGTTCCTTCCACCCGGATTTCATATATGGTTTCTCCTGCTGCCCAAAGGCTGCCAAAGAGCATAAGTAACACTATTATCAGCAAGTTATGCTTTAAACATTTAAGCATTTTACCTCCACATCTACTATAACTTACTACATCTTTGAAAGCCGCATTTTAGTAAAGACTTTTTTTGTCTGAATCTTCATTAATATGATATCTTCAACAAGGTCACTGCTTTATTGGTAGACTTAAAAAAAGCTGAATTGATAACACAACTATGGTACTTAAGTGGATATTTTACTGATCCAAATTCTGCAACATGCTTGGATACACTATATCTAACTTCTCTTGGCGATTCGAATACCATTTTGCCAGATAATCATCTTGGGCTTGGTTTAGTGCCGCTGCCAAGATGGTATTCTTTTGCGCATTCCAAGATCTTTTTGTGCGAATAACTCGACGAGTTACCCAGGCTATGTAATACAATCCGTTTTCTTCAACTAAAGGGCTAAAACTCATTTCCTCACTGCTGAGAATTGCCAAATTTAGCTTTTCAATCTTTCCTATACCCTCAATTAAAGAATCTTGTCTGATGTTTTTAGCTTCGATTATATTAAAACCTTCTCCAACAGCGGCATTCAAATACTCATCTTGCTTGTGTTCGGTAATAAAAGTGCTTACCTTTTCTTTTAAGGCTTCTTTGCGCTTGAGAGCTTTTGCTTTTCCCATCAATATTGATTGTTCAAGCTCAAAGGGAATGTAGAACTCTTGCTTTTCTTCGGCCACCTGGATTATAAAAATATCTCCCACAGGATTGGTATAAATGGGGAGTAGAGTGTTAATGGCGTGGGCAAAAATATTTTTTACCAGTTTTGAATCTTTGCCAATGCCTCTAATGATCTCGTCATCAATGCAAAAAAATGCACTATCCGTTACTTGATATCCCAATTTTTCCGCTGCTTTTTCTAGACCCAGCTTTTGAGCAAACTCGTGCAATTGTTTGCTTTTCTGTTCAAATTCCTGTCGACTCCCAGCCAGCTCACGCGAGCTAAGCCCAGAAAATGCTACATACTTGATTTTTCTACCGTTTGTCCTTAAATAGTCTTGCTTATTCTCCTCATAAAGCTTGAGCGCTTCTTCAATTTCGACCTCGATATCAACCAATCCGCTGTAATCAAACTTTATTATTTTAGCATCGGCAGTGCTGCCGGCCTCTAACCATTGTTTTTCTACTGCATTTGTGTCGATAACAGCTTTATTACGTATGCTTTGCAAGAGCTTATGATAGGCAAAAGCTTCACGGCTGTATCCCATTACACTATGTTTGAATTCCAAATTATCATCTAAGGCTTTGTGATATTTGTTGAAGTCAAATTTTCCCTCACTCTTAAATTCTTCCATCTGATATATCCCTTCGGGAGGATTTTCTCGAATCTCCTTTTCCAGCTCCGCCTCATCAACCTGGATGGCACTGTCGACAATTGCCATATTATATATATACATGCCAATTAGTTGCTTAAAGTATTGGGAAAATAGCGCTAATGAATCCTGATGGCTGATATTGCCAATATTCAAATAGCTTAGATATGCTTCAAAACCCTGATTTAACTCATCCTCAGTGTAGCTACGCTTTCCAATTCGCGCTGCCTCTTGACTACTTAGGCTTATTATTGTTACAAGCAATAGAACGAGGAAAAAATATCTATGCATTCATTAAACTCCATATTTTTAGATTATACTCTTCACTCCTAAGTTTCCCGCAATGATTGTCAAGCAAAAAGCGCTCACCCTTGAGGGTGAGCGCTAAGGATTTTGGTATTCTAAAGCTATTATCCCTTACGATGGCAGAACCACCAGTCGTAACATTCCATTTCTCCGGATTTAGCTTTTGCTTTTCGTTCATTTGCGCCTTGAATGTCTTTAGGTGGCGGAACGATTACATGGTCGCCGATTATGCCGTTATTTGGCCAATCTGCGGGCATGGCGCATTTGTTGCTGTCACTATATTGCATTCCTTTTACAGCTCGTAAAATTTCTTGCATATTGCGGCCTAGTTCCTGCGGATAATAAAGAATTATGCGGATATTGCCTTTATCGTCTACTATAAATACCGCTCTTACAGTATTAGAGTCTTTTCCGGGATGGATAAGACCCAAACGGTTGGCAACGGCGCCTGTATCGGCTATGATAGGAAACTCAATTTCTACTCCGATGTTTTCTTTAATCCATTCTTCCCATTTGATATGAGAGAATACCTGATCTATGCTCATGCCAATTAATTCGCAATTAATTGCACGAAATTCCTTATAAAGGTTTTGAAAAGCGACGAATTCTGTAGTACAAACCGGTGTGAAATCGGCGGGATGGCTAAAAAGTACAAACCATTTTCCTGCCAAATCGTTTGGCAAAGTCATTTTTCCGCGGGTAGTAAGAACCTTTAATTCCGGGAACTTATCTCCCAATAAGGGCATTCCTTGAGTATCCATATATTTTCTCCTTTTATGCTTTCTCTGTCAGATAGTATAAGCAGAAACTATTTATTGTCAAATACAAAGTGTTCCGCTTTTCATTTAAGTCACTAAGGCCTAATCTTTTTAATCGGAAGCACTTGAACCGCTTAATTGGTATCTGCTTGTTTCCCGAGATCTTCTTTGGAGCTAGAGCTACTTTCCTGAAGTAAGGGTGTTTCTGGGGTCATAATTATGCTCAGCTTGCTTCTATCGAAATCTAGGTATTTCTTTGCTGTCTTGGCAATTAGGTTTTTGTCGATTTTATTGTATAAAGCAGGATAGTTCAAAAACGAATCTATTTTTTCTTTACCAAAAGCATTTTCAGTCATGCGATTCATCCAATAACTATTGCTGGAGATGTTTTCTTCAAAGCGTTTTTGTATTACGGCTTTAGATGAGGCCACGTAGCGATCTTCAAAATATCCCAGTCTTAAACTATCCACTGTAGCAAATATGGCTTCGTTGAGTTCATCAATGCGATCTGGAGAGCAAGCCATATAAATGGTGATGGTATAATCTTCTTTAGGGAATTCACGATAGTCTTGCCAAGCCTGTATGGCATATACTCCGCTCATATGTTCGCGAATATTTTCGCGGAGTTTTTCGTTTAGTACCATTATTGTTGCAGAAATTGCTATCCTGTTTGAATCATTAAGTTTTATATAGCCGCTTGTATTATGTGCCACATGGGCACTTTCGCTGCTGCCTTGTTGGAAACGAACTTCTTTAATATCCTTAAAAAAGCGTAAGCCTGCGTCCACTTTTTTATCTTTTCGCCTCGCTTTGGGCAGTGATGCCAAATATGTGCTCACATAGTTTTCCAATTCGTTCTTATCGAAGTTTCCCACAATAAAGAATACAAAATCCGAGAAATCGGCAAAGCGATCCCGATGGATATCTTCTAATTGTTCTAAGGTGACATCGTCCATATATTCAGGTTTCATCATGTCTGCCATGGGATGTTGATTTGTGTTGTGAGAATTCCAAATATCCCAAAACGAGTATTCTGGATTATTGGCTTGATTTTCAAGCATCGGTTTGTTCCGGTTTATGTACGAGTTTAAGCTTTTACTATCAAAACGGGGGTTGGTACCTAACTGATGAACAAGCTGGAATAGAACTTCCAAATCTTTGGGTGAAGCATAACCATCAAATCCTTCATGGTAAAAGTTGAGATCTATATTTGCCCGAGCTACTTTACCCGCCATGATTCTGGAAAGATCAGTTGCATCAAAGTTTCCCAAACCACTTTCTTCAATATAAGAACTCAGAATCTGGGCAGCTCTGGCTTCTGAAACGTTGTAGCGAGAGAATCCCCCTATGCTCTTGGCCTTTAGCAAAATTTCGTCCTTCTTAAAATCAGTTTGCTTGGTATATACTTTTATGCCATTGGAGAGTGTCCATTCCTCAATGCCGCTTTTTGAGTAGGTCTTGCGTTTTTCTATGTTGCCGGCTTGTGGAATTTCGCTCATCAAGGGCTCTGAAACTTCTTTATCTTCATAGGCTTCTATTTCAGATTCCATCACCTCTGCATATACTGCCAAAAGCTCTTCTTCGGTTGGATGTTGCATCTCGGGCAAGTCGATGGAGGTGTAGCTAATAGTGAGGTTTTCTTCGGTAATTAGCTCGTCGATTACTCTATTTACGGCATTCACATCAATCATGGGCAATATCTGCTCTGCCAGTTCCAGACTTTGTTGAGCACTCATATTAACGTGATTATGGATTAATGAGGCAAATAATGTCCATACTATGGATCCAGAATCTCGAGTACTGCTCTGTTCCACATTGCGCTCCAGGCTGCGCACCAAGTTTACCTTAGCCCTATCCAATTCAGATTGTTGGAAGCCATGACGTCGTATTCTTTCAGCTTCGGTCATTAGAATGTGTAATGCTTCCCGGTTCTTGCCAGCTGCGGTAACGGCGGTTAGTTCGGTACTGGAAAGCCCTTTCAGCATAGACCCGCTGTATCCGTAGGCTTGACTGAAGGGCGGCTCTTCTGTTTGGGTAAGCTCTTCAAAGCGACTGTTTAGCATATTGAAGAATAGGCTTTCCAAAATATCTTGGTAAAAATCTCCTATAGTACTAAATTCCGTATGCTCTCGCGCCCAAGAAGCCGTTATTATTGAATAGGGAAATTCTGGATCTGTAGCAACAACCGCTCTGGCTTCGGGATAACTGGGGACGGTGAATATCTCGCGTGGTCTGGCGTTTTCTTTGGGAGGAATAGAGGCAAAGTATTTTTCCACTAAACTAAGAGATTCTTCTTTGGGCAAATCTCCAATTACAATAACACTTTGCAGATCTGGGCGATACCAATCTTGATAGAATCTTACAATTTCATCCCTGCCAAAACTGGTAAGAGTATCATAGGTGCCTATGGGTGTTCGCTCGGCATATCGGCTTCCGGCAAAACGCACCTTAGAGACGGCGTCACTTACCCTGCTTTGGGCATTTTGTCCCATGCGCCATTCTTCTATAATAACTCCACGCTCTCGCTCTAATTCTTCGGGACTAAAACTCACCTGGTGTGCCATATCTGAAAGGATCAGAAAACCTTTTTCCAGTTGTTCTTGATTATCTGTAGGAATTTTGAGCTGATACATGGTAAAATCGTAGCTGGTCATGGCATTCAAGCCATTGGCAAAACCCATTCCTATTGATGCCAAATAGTCCACAACTTCAGATTTTTCGAAGTTTTGAGATCCATTGAAAGCCATGTGCTCAGTAAAATGCGCCAAGCCTTTTTGATCTTCATCTTCCAAAATGCTACCGGCATCTATAAATAACCTAAGTTCTGCTCGATTTGCTGGCTTAGGATTTTGCATTATATAATAAGTTATCCCATTTTCCAGCGTCCCCACTAGAATATCAGGATCATTAGGTAATGGTAATTCTGCTATTTGAGGTGGTAATTGGGCAAACGCTATGCCTACAACCATACTTAGCAAAGAAAGCCAAATTTTTCTCATCTTTACTCCTTAATCCCCAGAAGGGCTTATTGTTACTACAAATTGTGTATCTACTTCCAAGATGTTCTCTTCATCACCAAACACAATCGGATTCTCCGCATCATCTTCCAAATATACTGCTACAGTATAATAAAAAGCATCTATATAAGGCTCACTTAATGTAGCAGGTTTAACTCTTAACCAAGCATCGGAGCCAGGAGCTATATCAAATAGTATTGCCGTACGGCTTTCCGAAAAAGGATTAATTTTATGACGCCAAATCTCTGCTTTTTGGATGTGGGCATCAGATTCGTTTATTATCTTTATGTTCGCTCTGTTTGGATTTAAAAATGCATTCAATGTTTTACCAGCTTGCAACTCTACTTCAGTAGAATCTTGCTGGGGAATGTCAATATTATCGATTAAGCTATATGTTTCTCCAAATACTCTTACCTTTACACTACGCTTAACCGCTCCGGTAAGAAAACTTTGAGTATCTGTATCCACCTCAAATACCTGTTCTTCACCACCAGGGATGATTACTTGCGCAGAATTATCTACCGAAGCATAGACAGCATAACTGGTTTGATTAATCATCCTAAATTTTGCTCCAGATTCACAGGCGGAAACCAGTAACAAAACCATAGGCAGTATTAATAATATGCTCGTTCGCATAACTCTCACCCCATAATCGAATTTTTAGTCATAATGAAATATTGCAGCATCTTGTCAAGCGAAAAGCCCCAAATTTGATATTGGCGGTCTTTGCACTCTTGGCTGATCCATAAACCAATTGATTGCAGGGGCAAATGGGGTGACAATATCTTCTTGTTGCAAAGGTCGCAGGTTTCTTCTTAAAAGCAACTCTGCATTTATACTAAGCTGGAGATTGGCAGACCATACCTTTGTTTTGCTTGGCCTTACCGACACCGAAGAATTGCCGCAAACCGGAAAAACGTTGCCTCACAACCTTATTCTTTAACAAAGGATTAGCGTTACTTTAGGCCATTATTATCCCGTACACACAGGAGGATCCCAGCTTGAACCATGCCTAAGCAAAGCTTAAGGGCTTAACAAAGAATACTGGAAAAGCAATTCAATCTACTCTTACGCGGATCTTATGCGCTATGCGCCTATCTAGCACATAACGGGAATCGCCTACCGAGACAATGATATTAGGTTCGTCCTCTTCATTGCGAAAGATAACGATATTTGCCCCCACATATATTCCGCGCTCAATCGTTCTGATATCATTGTTACAATATACTGTTCCAGATATACCTTCAGTAAGGTCGCTCATGGGTAAGCAATCGCCTCTTTGGCAAGGGCACTGTCGCCTGCTTTGGAAAAAACGGTTACCCCATTGTCTCATTCTACGCCGTGCGTTCATGTCTGTTTCCTATATATCTTAAATTTGTATAGATTAGAGATAATATAACTAATCCCAGAGTTAGCCAATAAAAAGATGCTCCACTAAAAGCCATAACTTGATAAAACATCATGGCAATAAGCCAGGCCAAAAGATTTAGATACAAAAAAGTAAAGAAAGTCCATTTGCCTCCATGTTCTTTGAAAAGCATGGTGAGTGCAGCCACACATGGTGAATAGAGCACAACAAACAGTAAGTATGCCAAGGCAGATTTCCAAGAGCCAAATTTGTTTTGTAGATTGCTTGTTAGATTATTTGAAGGCTCGTCTTCATTGAGTTCCATGCTCAAATCTGTACCGCTGTAAAGACTTTGCATGGTTCCCACAATGGCTTCTTTAGCAAAAAGACCGGTAATAATGGCAACAGATGCCGCCCAGTTATTTTGAGTAATGCCCATCGGCTTGAGCACTGGAGTAAGGGCATGTCCGCCAACTTGAAGAATGCTAACTTTCTCGTGGCTTGGACTAAATACATTGGGTACCGTTATTACGCTGAGGATATTGATGATGATGATCACAATAAGGATGGTTTTCCCGGCACGAAAGATAAAATCTTTCAAACGAAACCAAGTATGCATCATAATTCCGTTAAAAGTTGGAACATGATATGGAGGCAATTCCATCACGAAATTACCAGGTTCCGATTTGAACACAGTTTTTTTGAGTAATAGCCCGGTAAGTATCGCCATCACAATGCCAAAGAAATACAATCCAAAAATGACAATATCGGCTCTTTGAGGGAAAAAGATCATGGCTAAAAAGGTGTAAACAGGAAGCTTGGCACCGCAACTCATGAACGGAGTAAGCAAGGAGGCAAAAAGCCGATCTCGCGGGTTTTCTAAGGTGCGAGTTGCCATAATTGCCGGGACGGTACAGCCAAAACCGACTAATAACGGAATGAAGGCTTTCCCCGGCAACCCAATTCGGCGCATAAACTTATCGGCAATAAATGCTGCTCGTGCCATATATCCACTGTCTTCCAAGATGGAAAGGCTTATATAGATAAAAAATATGGGTGGTACAAAGGTGCCAATCGTAACTATTCCTCCGCCCAGAGCATCGCTAAGTAAATACTTTAACCATAGAGGAGTATTTATCAGAGACAATAACCCACCTAAAGCATCAAGAAAAAGCCAAGAAAGACCGCTCTCTATTACACCGATAACAGGCTCACTGGCTCTTACGGCGATCATAAAGACCAAATACATTACGACAAAGAAAAATGGTAAGCCCATTATTCCCGAGAGCAGAATCCTATCTATGCTATCAGAAAAAGTCCAATTTCCCGGATGCTTACGCTTAACTACGTCTTTTACTAAACCGCGAATGTATCCGTATCGATCATCGGCAATTACATTTGGAGCTTCTTGACCACGATGTTTCTCAATTGCTTTTACTTCTTTTTCAACGGCAAGACGGTCGTCTTCATCGAGCTGAAAGATGTACTCAGGATCACCTTCAATTAGCTTAATGGCTTGCCATCGTGTCTTTTGTACAGCCCAATAAAGATCTTCAGCTAATGGTTTATCTAATAGACTGTCGTTTAGTTTATTATTGCTAAGCGTACTATGCCAGATCTTATCCAGATGTTGCTCGACAATAGGATCGTAAAATATTGAAGCTGGAATGGGGGGATTTTGTAAATTATTCTCAATTGACCGTAGTAAAAGCTTGGGGTCGAAACGTTTGTTCAAAGTTAGGAGCATTACTTCAAAGCCCAGATGATCACTTAGATGTTGCAGTTCAATTTTGAGCCCGTTGCGTTCGGCGATATCTGCCATGGAAAGGCACATCAGTATGGGCGCTCCTAATTCCATTAGTTGGATAGTGAGATATAAATTGCGCTCCAGATTGGATGCGTCAACAATATTAATGATCAAATCCGGCTTTTGATTCAAGATAAAATTGCGAGCTACCAACTCGTCTGGAGTGCCGCCGGAAAGTGAATAGATACCCGGAAGGTCGATTACTTCATATTTTACGCCATTATGAGTATAAGAACCGCTTTTATGTTCCACAGTAACGCCTGGCCAGTTGCCAACAGTCTGACGCGAGCCGGTTAAGACATTAAACAGAGTAGTTTTACCAACGTTAGGGTTTCCGGCAAGAGCGATAACGGGGGTTTTATTGAGAGTCATTTGCATTAACCTGGCATTTCCAGCATAGACCACTAATACTTATGTTTATCTGATCTGTAGTAAACTTAAGTTCATTAGCCCTTTTTTCTATTGTTGGCATTAGTTCGGCAAGATCTGTTTCAATCACATTTTTGCACTTGTCACATACCCAGTGTACATGCTTTGGGTGTCCCAAAATATGTTCGAAATATTCCCGTCCTTCACAGCGTACGGCAGTTTGGATAAGCCCCGCTTCAACCAGCAACGGAAGTGTTCGGTAAACTGTAGCTAAAGATACATTAGTACTGCGGATTACATCGTGTAAAGCTTCAGCGTCAAAATGTTCGTGCAATTGATACACTGCTTCCAAAATCAAGCTTCTGCTTCTGGTGAGCTTAAGCCCGTGGTTTTCGAGGTATCTGCGAAACTGAATCTGATGTTCTTGCATGGCTAATCCTTATTGAGAATCATTTGCAGCAAGATTTGGGGCTATAGGGTTTTTGTCAAGCACAATCTTACACCATTATTTATAAAAGTTGGATAGCCGGAACATAATTATTATGGATTCTATGAAGCAGAAATCAGTTAAAAAACATATTTTACGGCTTTTTTTCTTGACTAACGATTTTAAGGGCTTTACAAGTGTATCATGTTAGTATTCGAAACCATTATTTCAAGGAGTGAGCATTATGTTACAACCTAGTTGGATAGAACTGGATGGTAAGGCGTTAAGACGCAATATCAGATATTTGAAAAAGCGCATAGGGAAAGATTGTGTGTTTGTGTCTGTTATCAAGGGGAACGCTTATGGGCACGGAATAGAACAATTTGTGCCTTTGGCAGAATCTGCCGGAGTGCGCCATTTTGCGGTATATGATTCTTATGAAGCATATCGGGCATTACAGGTTAAAAGAAGAGACAGCCATCTGATTGTATTGGGTATGATCGATGAAGATCAGATGGATTGGGCAATTGACCATGAAATAGCGTTCTATGTTTTTACTATCGAGCGGCTTAAAGAAGCCATATCCTGTGCACGCAAAACCAAGAAAAAGGCGAAGATCCACCTGGAACTGGAAACGGGGATGTATCGTACGGGATTTGATGAATGCGAGCTTCCGGAGGTAATTGCGTTAATAAAAAAGAATAGCAGATTCCTGAATATTGAGGGAATATGTACTCATTTTGCCGGAGCCGAAAGCATTGCTAATTTCTCACGCATCCAAGACCAAAGCTCAAACTTTATTCGATTGCGTAAAAGCTTAAAAAGACAGGGGGTTGTGGCACAATACTACCACAGTGCTTGTTCTGCAGCGGCGTTAATCTACCCACATACTATCATGGATATGGTGCGTTTTGGTATTGCACATTATGGATTTTGGCCATCGATGGAAACAAAGATGAAGAATTTACTTTCTGAAGAAGTTAAATTCACCCGCGATCCCATAAAATCGGTACTTAGTTGGAAAAGCAGAGTGATGAGTATAAAGCATGTTGAACGAGGCAAATTTGTAAATTACGGGAATGCTTTTTTGGCAACTAAAAATATGAGACTTGCAACCATCCCTATAGGCTATTATCATGGCTATAGCAGAAATCTTAGCAACTTTGGGCATGTGTTGATACACGGGAAAAAAGCCGACGTTGTGGGCATGGTGAACATGAATATGTTCATGGTAAATGTCTCGCATCTACCGGCTGTAAAGGCAGGAGATGAGGTGGTGCTCATTGGTAAACAAGGTGATCTGCAAATTAGCGTTGCGTCTTTTTCGGAATTAAGCAATATGGTGAATTACGAACTGCTGGCGCGTTTACCATACCAAATACCGAGAGTTATTGTTGGCGAATGATGGAGTAAATCACTCCTTATACGCTACCCAGCTTACAAAATCCTGAGGTAAGCGTGAAAATCCGGTTCTCTCGTAGACTTTTGTGGTGCCGGGATGTTCTGAAAACAGGTAAAGATGGTTTTGGCTGATTCTTTGGTGGTAGATTACCAGATTGTGAATCATAGTTGCGGCAAAGCCTCTGCCTCTGAACTTTTGGCGGGTAAACACATCAGAGATGCGACTGTATCCAGCATGAACGCTTACCGATGCGAGAGCTGCAAGCTCATTGTGAAAATATCCACCCAGAAGATGGTAAGAGGGGTGCAATAAGTGGCGCTCCACCACCCGTATTGTCCAATCACCTCCATATTCCAAGGCAATGGTTTCCATCGTGTCGATATTGAGTTTATGGATGCGTTCGATGTGCAGTTCTTCTACGGGTTTCACATTGCTTTCATGATCGTGCAAAAAGTATTCATGATCTTTGATTTCCAGTTTGAATCCGTGCTGTTCTATGGGATTGGATATTTTGTCCAGTTCATTGTTCTGCAATGAACTGAAGATGCAGGGCAATATTCCTTTGGCCTTGTAGAAGGATTCGATATTGCGCAAGCTACTCTCAACACCGATATAATCTGTAATTACCGCATGATTGCTTTCCCGAGAAGCTTTATTGCCCTCGTTCCAAAAGATCAAAACATAATCCTTTTGGGACATATTGGCAAAACGTTGCGGATAATGCAGTTCGGTTTCTTTCAAGCGATTCATATTGAAGGGTATCGACATAACGCTACACTCCTTTCAGATATGGGCATTTACCTAAATTATATTCAATTAAGGCCAATAGACAAGCTTTTTATCTACTAAGAGACCGTTGCACATCTATATATAGCAGATTTCTATGCACTAAGTATCGGTTTGATAGGCTTATATTGATCGCACCTCTACTCACCCGACACTTTTGTAGTACGGTACTCCATGCCCTGATTATTCAAAGGTCTTACACCTCGCCTTCACATGAATCTTTATCTCACAATTAGGCATACTTTAGGGGGACATGATCCCTTACTTACAGCATGATCCCGGCTTGAATCTTACTTAATACTCCGTTATAGCGAAGGGCGGGAAGGGGACGAAGCGTCAATGCGCATTGGGAAATTTAGCTGTCGGCAAGCAGATACATGAGACCGTTGCCCATACACATATAGCAGATTTGTATGTACGAAGTACCGGTTTAGTGGTTTTTTGATCGCAACTATGCTCAACCCATCACTCTCGCAGTATGGGGCTTCCCATACTCGATTATTCAACGGCTTTACTAATTATACATAATGGCTTAATAGCATTTAGCTTTAAGCCAATTTCAGACTGTAATTATCATCTAGACCGTTAAATAAGTCAAACAAATGCCAGAGTTTATGATGGCGATTATATTCAAAAAAGCTTAAAGCATTTGTTTAACGGAAAAAGCATTGACAAAATCCTCTAGCATGGCTTTTTGGAACATTAGTAAGATTATTTGGAGAACCTGATGGATTTTCGCATCTATGAATATCTCAGCGTATTCATAATGTCTTGGCTCTTTGTTTATGGGCTTACGCCATTTATAATCAAATTGGCAAATAAGATAAATTTCGTGGATAAACCCGAAGCACGTAAGATGCATTTAAAGAGCGTACCTTTGTTGGGTGGGCTAAGTGTAGCGTTAGGCTTTGTGCTTCTGTGCGTATATGATGTGGCTATTTCACCTGGGCGTTTTTTCGATAGACCAATGTTAGGCTATTTGGCGGGCACTGTCTTGATAGTACTTATAGGGTTGATTGATGATAAGCGGGGCATGTTGCCTTTGATTAAATTGGTGGGTCAATTTGCAGTAGCGTTCACTTTTATACTTACTAATTTTACATTAGATGAACTGCGAATGATGTTTGGCAGCATCTTTATAACTTTACCTATTCTGCTGTTGTGGATGGTGGGATTGATGAATGCCCTCAATTTCCTGGATAATATGGATGGCATTATCAGCGGTATGGCGGGGATCTTGGGCTTGGGTTTTTTCGCCTTTGCTCTCACCAATACCACGAGTGCAAATCAGGAGGCAATGGCGCTAATTGCCCTAATATCACTCAGTTTTGCTGGATCCACGATAGGCTTTTTGCCTTACAACTTCAATCCTGCCAAAATCTTTTTAGGTGATGCGGGCAGTATGTTCATAGGTTACTTTCTTTCTTCGATGGGTATTCTTATGGCAAGATATGCTGGCATCAGGCATGGCAGCAGGTTTTTCTATTTGCTGCCGGTATTACTGTTGAGTTATGCCATTTTCGATATATCTTTGGTTAGCTATACGCGTCGGCGTGATGGCAGGCACGTTATGCAGGGTGGTAAAGACCATTCTACCCATCGCATAAATAATGTATTAAACTCCGTAAAGGTGACTGCTGCGATAATTTACACAATCAATATACTCATTGCCCTTACTTCCATAATTATCTTTATGATCGGTTCTATGGAACTCTTGATAATAACCATAATGTTGTTTGCCGCTTTTTTCTTGATTTTTGGGCGCAAGTTGGATCAGGTACCCATAGTTATTCCTGATAATCAGAGGAAGCATAAGTAAGTGAAGATCATAATTTTGGGTTCAGGTTCTGGAATGCCAGCAAAGAATAAAAGAAGTTCTGCTGTATTGGTAAAATCGCAGAATCATATATTTCTCTTTGATTGTGGAGATGGTTGTGCTTCATCCCTTCTTAATTTGGATTTGGATCCAAATACTATAGATGCTATAGTTATTACACATTATCACCCTGATCATGCCGGGGGATTGCTCTTGCTTATTCAAATGTTGTATTTACAGAGGCGGACTAAGGCATTGTCATTGTATTTACCCGAGCGCGAAGAGGATTTTTTGGCCATGCTTCAGATGTTTTATACTTTTCCCCAAAAGTTTAGTTTTGATTTGCAGATAAAACCTATGAACCGATTGAATATGGACTATAACAGGCTAAACATTAAAGCGAACGATCATCTTGATGGATATCGTGAAATAGTTAGGCAAAACAACCTACCAAATAAGATTAAAGCCTATTCTTTGAGAGTTTCTTCTCCCAAGGGAGATTTTGTATATAGTTCAGACATCTCTACTGTGGATTGTATTTCCGAATTTTGCATGGGGGCACATACTGTATTGGTAGATGCCGGTCATCCAAGTGCAGAGCAAGTTCTTAGGCTTTGCACTCTTGATGTTAAGAGGGTATTACTTACTCATGAACCTCGTCCTCAGATAAAGCAAATGGCAAAAAAAGCCACAAAGGACATTTTTTATGAAGCTCTGGAAAACGTGGAATACACTATATGAAACACTTAGGGGAAATTCGGGGCGCAATGTTGCAAATTTGTAAACTGGCTATCAAGAGATACGGCATCCTAATAGTACCTCTAATTTTACTGCATTTATCTGCGTGTGAAATAAATCGGTTGCGCAGTGCTGAAGATCTTTACAACAGCGGTCGTTATGCCGGAGCCATTGATGAGCTGGACAATCTGATAAGCATTGCCCAAAATGGTGCTATTGCTACGCGAGCCGAGTTAATTCGAAGCAATTGCTACCTGGAACTGGGCAAAACAGCCGTCCAAAGAGATAACCGTCCTATTGCCATAAGGTTTTTAAAGCTGGCAAATTCTGAAGAAGCAGACCTTGTTCTTGGCCAATTATACTACGATATGGGCGAGGAAGCCATGCAACAAAACAATCTTCCCTTAGCTTTGAAATACATGAACGACATCGCCCGCGAGATACCGGAATCTCCACTCATGCCGCAAGTTATACTGAGAAGGATGAATGTATATATCACAGAGTATCAAGACCGTAATTCCACTTGGGAGGATTACAAACATCTCTACGACAATTACCCCAATAATCCCTACGAGATACAAGCCCGTTATATCGTAATGCAATTTATTGATACTAGAATAGATTATGCCAGAAGGCTTTTGGAGCAGGATTATTATGATGAAGCCTTTCAGGAGTTGTTTGAGCTATCACATTATCCTGTCGTGGAAGCAGAACAAATCAACGCATTGATATCGGATGTATATCAAGCTCAAGCAGATGAGTATATTGAAGAACAGAACTACATGGAAGCGGATCGGTTATTTAGGATTGCCGTCCAATACAATCCCGAAAAACAGGGAGAGATAGATAGGCGCTTGCGCTCAATAACTGAATTATATGTTCAAAAAGGGAACAGTCTCTTAGAAGATAGGGATTTTGAGGGTGCCCTATTACATTACAATAAAACTTTTGAGATTATTCCAGATTATCTTCCAGCAGTTGAAGCAATTAACAGACTCCACCAGATACAGGATGATATTCGCCGAGCAGGAAGTATTATTGCAGAGGCTGAAGCAATGGAGGCAAACCAGAAATACGCTGATGCCTTGAGCTTATACAATCAGGCTATAAAACTAGATCCTCGCCCAGAATACCGTTCTCGCGCTTCCCTTATGCAGAACATGGTGGAAGCGGGGAAAGACCCGGCAGGTTTTGCTCGCAGAATACTGGCGGAATACCGTAACGGGCTTATATTAAACCGCATTGCGGCAAAACGGAATGAAATACTACAAGAACACAATCTCAACGAAATAAGGGATAGCGGTTGGAAGTTTTTGCTTTCTATAGGTCAATACAAATATGAAGCACGATACGACTTACTTACTCCTACGCAAACCTTTCTTTATGTATGGCAGATAAACCTCCGCGACCGATCGATTATTCCGCTTAATAAACTTTCTGAAGTGCTGATGCAATAGGATGCTTAAATGAAAGTAGTAAAAACAATTATCCTGATTCTCATTTTACTGGTTGCCCACGAAGCATTCGCTCAATCCTTCGATTTGCAAGCATTCGCCGACAGCACTAAATATGGCTGGAAAGATTATCGAGATCGTGCAGAATACCGAGAAGATCTTACATTTAGACAGAATAAACTACAACTCTATGAGTTGGAAGCAGTATCTCTTTCCTCAAGCGCACTCAAAAGCGCAGTGATTCCCGGATGGGGTCAGTTTGTTACCAAACATAATACTAAAGCTACGGTTATCTTAAGCGCGGAATTGGTGACAGTAATTAGTGCTCTCTACTTTTACAATCGTGCCAAAACCAACTACGATCGCTATTATGAAGCTACGCAAATAGATCAGATCAACGATTATTGGAGTAAAGCGGAAACACCATATCACTACTCTCTAATGATGGTGGGCTTGGCTGGTATTATTTGGATTTACAACATGTATGATGTAGTAATTAGCACAAATGAGTACAATGCCAATTTGTGGCAGAACATTATCCAGCGCAGTAATTCGCCTTTGCAACTGGGCCCCAATGGCATTGAATTGAGGTTCTGAGGTTTATTATGAGGTACATTTTAATAGTTTTACTCACGCTGCTTGTAATGTCTGGTTGTGGTATCAAACGCGACAATCCTTTAGATCCGGATACTCACGATTTACAGATTCCAAGTAATGTTGGAGGCTTGCAGGGGCATGCCATCCGTCCCGGACCTTATACAGTATATGTTCAGCTTTCTTGGAGTGGCAATAATCCCAACAATACGGATGGCTATTATATATATAGAAGCCTATCCTACAACAGTGCTTATGCGGTGATAGACACAGTACTGCATACAGAAGGCATCGACTCGCAAACCTACAATCACAGCAGCGAAAACGATTCCTCAGTTACCGCCGGAAGATTTTGGTATAGCGTATCGGCATTCAAAGCATATCCTGCCGGCAACCTCGAAGGCAGGAAATGTGAGCCCATTTCGGTTGACATACGCGATTGATGATAGATTATTCCCACTCTCTCAACGACCGCCAACTTGAGGTTGTTAAAGATATTGATCATCCTATATTAGTTCTTGCCGGAGCTGGTAGCGGTAAAACTCGTTGCATCATATATCGGGCTGCTTATTTAATTCGTGAACAAGCTGTGCAACCCTGGAAGCTCTTGATAGTGACGTTTACAAATAAAGCCGCTCGTGAGTTACAAGATCGCTTGGAGGCTCTGTTAAACATCCCAATGCGTTCTCTCTGGGTAGGCACTTTCCACTCCATTTGTCTTAGAATTCTGCGCTACGAATCTGCACATCTGCCCTTTAATGCAAACTTCAGCATCTATGCCGAGGACGAGCAAAAATCGGTATTGAAAAAAATCTATAAAGAACACGGATATGATGTACAGAAATTCCCCATCAATAAAGTATTAGGTCGCATTGGACGTTATAAAAACCGTTTGATGCTACCTGAAGATATTTCTGCGGAGGAAACTCGACACAACCCATTTTTGAGCGGTTTTCTGCAAATCTACCTGTACTATCAGCAAGCTTTATTGATGAATCAGGCGATGGATTTTGATGACATACTTCTGTTTACTGCAAAACTTATGCAAAGTAATGATGCGATTAGAAGCAAATACCAAGATATCTTCCAATACATCATGATAGATGAGTATCAGGACACCAATAAAGCCCAGTTTGAGATCATACATCAAATTGCTCAAAAGCATCAACGAGTATGTGTCGTTGGCGATGACGATCAAGCGATTTATAGCTTTAGAGGTGCCTCCCTGCGCAATATTTTGGAGTTTGAGCGAGATTACGGTGAGGTTCGGGCTATTAGATTGGAACAAAACTACCGTAGCACTACGGCTATCTTAGAGCTTGCCAATCGAGTTATAAAACAGAATAAACAACGCCACCCCAAAGAGTTATTCAGCAATTTGGGCATAGGCATCAAACCGGTTTTACATGTGTATCCCGATGCCAATGCCGAGGCAGAAAATATTGCTCTTAATATATCCCGACAAGCTAAGCTTGGGAAAAAGCTACGTCAGATAGCAATTCTGTATCGAACCAATGCGCAATCTCGACTATTTGAGAATGCTTTGATGCAACGTAAGATTCCCTACAGCATTGTGGGAAGCCTTAATTTCTACCAACGCAAAGAAATCAAAGATCTATTGGCATACTTAAATAGCCTGGGAAATGCGTCAGATAATGAAAACCTTTTACGCATCATAAATGAGCCTCCGCGCGGAATTGGGCACACCACCGTGAATAGGTTGCTCTCTTTTGCCATGAAAACCCGGATATCTCTATTTAGCGTAGTGCAAAATGCAGCGGCTGTTCAAGAGCTAAATGCCGCCGCAATAAAACGAGTAGGGCAGTTTTGCGCAATAATGGAAGAATGGCGTCAAATGGCTCAAACCTTTCCTGTAGCCGAACTTGTTAAGGATATTGTAGAGCAATTAGGACTCGTGAGTCTTTACCGTAAAAGCAGCGACCCCAAAGATATTGCCCGGGCAGAAAACCTGATTGAATTTGTGGCTTCGGTAAATGAGTTTACCGAACGCTTTCTTGCAGAAAACGAACGGGCACCATTACTAGAAGATTTTTTACCTTATATTGCCTTACAAACTGATCTGGATAAAGTATCTGAGGAAATCGACAGTGTACGGCTAATGACTTTACACAATGCTAAAGGGCTGGAGTTTGAAACTGTTTACATCGCCGGCTTAGAAAATGAGTTGCTTCCTCATCGCATGAGTATGGATACCACAGAGGAGATTGAAGAGGAACGTAGACTGTTTTATGTAGGCATTACCAGAGCAAAGAGAGAATTGATTCTCAGTTTGGCAGAATCCCGCCGTTTATACGATACGTTCAGTTTTAGCAGTCCCAGCATGTTTTTAGAAAATCTCGATGATGTTCTGGATACTCCCGGTCACATCGCTGCAAAGCCGCAAAGCTCATACCGCAAGTCCAAAACAATAATTCGCGAAAGCATGAAGCATTTTAAGATAGGACAAAGGGTCTGGCACAAGGAGTATCGGGATGGGATAGTTCTTTCAGTTAACGGTGTGGGTACTGATGCAGTGGTTACTGTTTCTTTCAAGAATGGAAAATTGATCAAGATAATCGGCAGTTTTTTACAGACCGAGCCCATTTGATTGGTTGCTCTCCATAGTTTTTGCCTCATAGTATTAAGTCTAATTTAAGTATAGTTTCTGTAATGATACTCTCTCTAATCTGGATGATAGCAGCTTGAACCTCCGCTAATAATTCGGTTATGCAGTAGAGGGTGAGTAGCGGATAAGATTACTTATTTTACTATGAGACCGTTGCACATCCATAAATAGCGTATTCTTATGCACAAGATATCGGTTTGGTAGGCATTTTCAGATCGTAGCTATGCTTACCCACTACTCTCGTAGTATGGGGCTTAACCCCATGCCCCGATTATTCAAAATCTTAGTATGTTAACCCAATACAGTTGTTAATCTTCTGGTAATCTTGAGGACGGTGCTGATGTTGAAATCGTTTGATTGTGAGCAGTAGATTATTTTTTTATGCGTTGTTAATTAGGGTAAGCATACCAAAGAAATGACTAATACAGCCGGCTAACACAAATAAATGCCAAATTGCATGATGATAGCGCATATTTTTGGCAACGTAGAATCCTATGCCTAATGAGTAAGCCAAGCCCCCAATTAGAATCCATATTAAAAAAGAAGGAGGAACGCTTGCTAATAAAGGTTTTATGGCAATAACTATAATCCACCCCATTAAGAGATAAACCAAAATAGAAATCCATTTTTTTTTGCCCATAGCAAATATCTTTAGAACAATCCCAAGTAGAGTCAAGCCCCAAATTACTCCAAAAAGTGTCCATCCCCATCCACCGCGCATTGTGCCAATGGTAACCGGAGTATAGGTTCCAGCGATCAACAGAAATATCGAAGAATGATCTAAGATGCGAAAAAAACGTTTTATGTAGGGTTGAGTAAAAGTATGGTATAAAGTGGAAGAAAGAAATAGTATAATCATTGTAGCGCCGTAGATACTAAAGGAAACGATCTTCCAAGTATCGCTCATTTGAGCGGCAAAAACTACCAAGATTACTAGTGCAGCAATAGATATACCCACACCAATGCCATGTGTAATGGCGTTTGCCAGCTCTTCTCCAGAACTCTGTTGGGGGCTAAGGGGTATGCGGTCTAAAAATCTCTTTTGTGAATTCATCTTCTATATAAAGCGGATATTCTCTCTTCCATGCCAGCCGGAACAAGATCTTGTATGCTTTGCCCACGAGTAATTCTTGTCCTGATGTCGGATGAGGAAATGGGACACAGCGGCATATCCAATATAGTATGTTGAATTTGGCTTAAAACATCGCAAGGCATAACACTATCAGGTCGGGGCAAGATGATGAAATGGAGCTTAGTTTTTAACCAGTCAAAATCGTGCCATTGAGGCAGTTTTTGCAGGTTATCTGCTCCAATAATAAAAGCAAAACTCTGATTTGGATTGTTAGCCATCAGTTTTTTTACCAAATCGCTGGTATAACCGCTTTCCCCACGTTCAGCATCCCACACTTCAATGGGAGTGCGGAAATCTTCAGCGGGGTGGATAGTGAAATGCAGAGGAGTAAAGTGGTCTACAGCTTCTTTGGCTAAGGTAAGCCTATTATCGTAATCTAAAATAATGCTTTCACCTTTGAAATTGTGGTTAAAACTTGGAACAAGAATAATCTTGTGTACTGGGCTAAGGCTTAGAACCTCTTTGGCCACATATAAGTGTCCATTGTGGATAGGATCAAAGCTACCTCCCAGTATGGCATAGGATCCGGTTAGCAAATTTCGCTGAGGCATAATTGAGCTAAAACTTACGTTCCAATTTGCGAGTTTCTTTGGAGCCGGGGTATTTTGCCTTAAGCTTGGAAAAATACTCGTTAGCGGCTTCGTTGTTTCCCTGGTGTTTATGAAGTAGAGCAGAATAATATAAGGATTTTCTATCCAGGCTGTCTGTATTGCCAAGTTCGGTAACTTCTTCAAAATACATTAGTGCAGCGCTGTAATCCTTCATTTTGTAGTAGATATACCCGTTTTGATACTTCTTCTCAATAAGTTTATATTGGGCGCGGCGGATATAGCTCAAGGCATCTTCATAGCGCGAGTCGCTGGGAAAACGCTCAAGGAAATTATGAAATGCATCAATGCTTAATAGGGTTAGTTCCTGATCGTAAGCCGGTTTTAAAGATTCTTCAAAGAAACAAACGGCGACCCGATAATAAGCATCTGCGGCATTTATGTGATCTGGAAATCCATCGATGAATTGTTGATATTTCAATCTGGCATCGGTAAACTTGTTCATGGCAAAATAACAATCTGCAAGCCTCAGCGTAGCATAAGCAGTAGCCGCAGATTTTCTTTCGAACGATATATCGTCGTAGAGTGTGGCTGCCTTGCTATACTTACCAGATGCATAATACTCGTCTGCTAATGCCAGTCTTTCTTCTGTGCTCAGATTACTAATGTTTCTGCTACAAGCGCCAAGGGCAAGAATGATCAACAGTAGGATGCTGAGATATCTTCTCATGAAATGTCCTTTATTCAATTGTCCATAATAAAAATATGATTGATGCTACTGCGGTGCCAACGATAATCGGTTCAAACCACTGTAAGCGAGGAGCGGAAAAACTTGATTGCTCGCTTTCATCGGGCACAAAATCGTAGTCATCGATACGCAGCAATCTGTTTTCGGGTAATTTTGTTTGCTTGGTAATAAAGCTATAAACGGGAATACGTTCTGTACGGTAAGAAAAGAAATTTTTGTGTTCTAAGATTTTCCATTTGAGGCTTAATTCCACACTGGCTAAAACTGCTGAGTCAATACCGTAATCGGTAAGATTTGGTGTTTCTGTATCAGGTTCATAGCCTCTCAAGGGAGAGTTAGATAGCGATTGTCTGAGATCAAATGAGCGTTCCAATAAGATTTTGCTTAGGCTTTGGTTAAGGGCGGGAGTCCACTCACCGCAGCGGATATCCAAAAATAGCGGTTGAGAGGGATCCAAATAGTCCGCAATTTGCTGAGCAATTAGCTCCGATTCTGCGTGCAACTTCTCTGCCCATGCAGAAACAGCACAGGCAGAAAAGAGCACTACAAAAGCGAGAACTTTAATGAAACAACTGTGAAACACGATATACTATTGCATCTGGTTTAAAAGCTTTTCTACTATGTCCATTCTGGAATAGTTTGGAAAGTCTTTTTTAAGCTTATTAAGTTCATTTTTAGCTGTTTGGTGATCTCCCATATTCATGTGGCACATGCCAATCTTAAGTTGGGTATCAGCAATTTTCCAAGATTTGGGATATTGGGAATGCACATTATTAAATTCACGCAATGCATTAGTAAACTGAGCCTGAGCATAATAGCTTTCGCCTTTCCAATAGATGGCATTTCCGGCATAAACACTGTTGGGATATTTCTGCACAAAAGTATCTAGTTTCTTGATTGCCTGGCCAAAATTGCCATTATAATATTCGTCTCGAGCTGCTTCATATTCAGGTTTTTCGCTTGCAGCGTTTTGCTGAGCGGTAGCGGCATCTGTGGCAGCTTGAACATTATTATCTTTGAGGTGGTTAAGTTCTAGCTTTAGGGCACTTATTTCAGCTTGCAAATTATCAATCTCTCGGGTATTTACTTCCATTTGATGAATGTCTGGAGTAAGTGCTGCAGCTTGTTCGGGGCTGAGCCCTTCGGTTCTAAGCGCATTAATCCTGTTTTCTAAATCCCGAATCATGTTTACAATCTCACGATCCGAATTAACTACGTCTTCGGTTAGTATATCCATTGCAGCAGCCATTTCGGCTACTTCTGCAATAAGTCCCTTCATATCTTCTTCGTTTTGAAGGAATTGGCTTTGCACATATTCTGGATCCAGATCCGCTGAAGAAGTTGTTAGATCTCTCCTGCTTTGCATAATCTCTTTGCGTAGAACTACAAGTTCTTCATTGTTTTGTGCAAGGTCCTCTTCCAATTGATCCATTCGATCTTGTTGTTCACGGATAGCCTTGTTGCTAACACAGCCACTTATGAGTATGAGTGTTAAACAGATAAGAAAAAATTGCTTCATTTTAGTTCTCCCTTTTGAGTTAATTATTTGCCAAAAAGGCTTTATAACCTTTGTAGGTGGAGTATAAATCGGCTTTGGAACACAATTCATATAGCGAGTGCATCCCCATCAAGCCAACTCCGCAATCTATAACTTCAGCGCCGAGGTTTGCCAGAAAATAAGCAATGGTACCTCCTCCACCTTCATCAACTTTGCCAAGCTCACCCATTTGCCAAAACACGCCGGCATCATTAAATATTCTGATTACTTTGGCAGTAAATTCTGCACTGGCATCATTGCAGGAATATTTTCCCCCACTACCAGTGAATTTTGATAATCCAACGCCATGATTGAAGATTACTGCATTTTGCTTTTCGTGCACATTGGGGTAATTGGGGTCTATAACGGCGGTAACATCACCACTAAGTATCTCTGCATTTATAAATGCTTTGCGGAGATTTGTGCTGGAATTGTCCTCTTTGTTATATGCCATTAAATCGCTAACAAAATCCTGAATAAAGATTGAGTTTGCACCAGTTGCACCTTGGCTGCCCACTTCTTCCTTATCTGAAAAATAGACAATCATAGTGCGTTTAGCTTTCTTGGTAGAGTTGTCTAAAAGAGCAGTTAATGCAGTATAGGCACAAATGCGGTCATCCTGACCATAACCTACAACCATAGAACTGTCTATTCCGGCATCGCGACATTTGTATGCAGGAACTAAATACAGTTCTGCGGAAATAAAATCTTCTTCTTTAATGCCGTATTTATCGTTAAGAACTTTTAAGGCATAAGCTTTTGCCGCTTCTTTCTCTTCACTTTTGGGTTCAATCATACCACCAAAAACCAGATTCATCTTGGAAGCGTCTATGGCTTCTGCCAAATTCTTTGTATACTGTTCTTTTCGTGCTAAATGCGGTAACAGATCCGGAATAATGAATACAGGTTCGTCGTCTTTTTCACCGAGACTAATCTCAAGCACTTTACCATTTGTTTGTACTACTACTCCATGTAAAGAAAGCGGAGTGGAGACCCATTGGTACTTTTTGATGCCTCCATAGTAGTGGGTGCGCATACATGCCATCTGCGATGAAGAATCTTCATAAAGAGGGTTTTGTTTAAGATCCACCCTGGGTGCATCTATGTGAGAAGCTACCATATTAAACCCCTTGCTGATGGGTTCGCTTCCTAACACGGCTATTGCCATGGTTTTACCCCTGAATATGCCATATACCTTGTCACCACCTTTTTTGGAATAAATATCTGTGAATTTATGCTTTTTAAGTAAAGCTTCCACCCAAGATGTAGTTTCGCGCTCAGTTTTAGCATCGTTCAGAAATTTCTTGTACGCCACTGCGTATGTCATGGCGGCTTTTTGATCGGAGGAAGAAGCATCTTTCCAGAAGTTCCTGCGCTCGTAGCTTAATTTGTTTTTTTCCTTGTTTTTTTTCATTCTTTACTCCATTTATCTTTTACAAAACTTCTAAAATCTTAAGCCTGCGTTCCCCCATAGGGGCTTTTATTAGGGCTAATTCACCAGGCTTTTTGCCTAAAAGCCCTTTGCCAATAGGCGAAACTACAGATACAATTTGCAGGATGCTTTCATCATCATAGAAATTCAATTCTGCGGCACCTACAACTTTGAAACATAGTTCTTCGCCGGTGTCTTCATCTTTGGTCTTACAGCTGCTGCCAAACCTTACTGCATCGTGCGGAAATCCGGAAGGATCTACCACTTTTAGTTGCGCTGCCCTACGGCGTAAATAGTCTATTTCGCCATCGATTGCTCGCTGGCGCTCCTTGGCTGCTTTATACTCTGCATTTTCGCTAAGATCGCCAAATTCGCGGGCGATAGCTACGGCTTTTATAACCTCGGGTCGCTCTGTCATTAGATCGTTGATTCTTTTCTGCAACCGTTCCATACCTTGTACAGTGATAAATACGCTCAGATCCACTACGCTTTTGTTCCCTTTTTTCTGCTTAGAGTCTTTTGGGCGGCTAATCCCGCCTTTTTTACCCTGGCGTTACCGCTTTTTGCCCATATTTCGATTGGGGCCTCAAGAGACTCATCATAATTTGTGATGGAAGCGCTTAAAAGCTCAACAATTTGGGGATCGCGAGATATACCAAACTCTTTCCATACATCGAGATAGGTTTCTCTGGAAAGCTTGGCAACGGTTTTGAGAAACTGAGTATGCAGAGGCTGAAGATCACCCAAGGGATATACCCAATGGTTTTGTAAGTGATTAAGTATTTGTTGAATAAGATCTTCGCGCCGTTTTATCAGCTTCATACAAAGGTTAATGGAAGCTTTGGCGAGATCCGGATTACGATCTTTACTCCAAGCATATAACTTGGTAATGTATTTATCTGGATACTTGCGCAATAATGGAAGCATTACTCTGTCTAAAAGAGCATTGATCTGCGAACCATCGGCAAATTCTATCATTTCTTCTATCAAGGGAATGTATGTTCCGGGATTTTTATTTGTTAGCTTTGCAAGTATGGTGTTGAAAGCTAGTTTGCCATAATCTCCTTTTTTTAGCCACAAATGCTTGTAAAAGGGGATATAATCCTTATGTTTTCGTCCCAATCGCTTAACAATGACAGCGCTAACGAAGCTGATTACTTCGGAAGGAATCTTACCATTGACGCGCTCAGGATAGGCAATAAATATGATCTCAAAATCATAATCCTGATTTGGGAGTTTATTTTTCAGGTAGTCCTCCGTGTCTTGAGTCAGCCGTTCTTTCCAGTCTATGGTAAGCATCTATATCTCCTATATTTACAATATTTTCCAACTTATTGCATTAGGGAATATGCTCATAATACTGTCAAGCAAAAATTCCGCCACTTTAGCCTATAATCAACAAAAGTTAAGAATCTACTTGGAGTATAAATTGATAGCTCAATCAATGTCTTTAATCTAAGCAAATGTAGCCTGATTTAGTTTGCAGGATGTGATATGAACCTTAGTATATAATTGGTAAGAAAATGAAAAAAGAAAGTTTTGAGGAATTCCTGTCTGCCCATGAGAAGCGTATTTATCGATATCTTTTGGGCTTAACTGCAAATGAACATGATGCCATGGATCTGGTGCAAACTGTGTTTATAGCCATCTATGAAAAGTTTGAGCGCATCGAGGAACCTACTGCGCTTTCATATACATATAGGGTAGCTCACAACAAAGCGATGACTTTTCTGAAACAGAAATCTCGATATGTAGATGTGGATCCAAGTTCCTTTGTAAATGTGTTAAAAGCACCTGAGCCCCCAGAAGAGCAGGACTACACATTTTTACACAAAGCCCTCAAAGACTTACCACCACGTATGGCTGCCGTAATCCAATTACAATACTATGAAAATATGTCTTACAAAGAGATATCTACTCGATTGGGGATTAGCGTTAAGGCTGTGGAATCCCTTTTGGTTCGAGCTAAACGTATATTGCGCAAAAAAATCATGCAGGGAAAAAAGGAGTAATTTGTACTATGAACATAAAGCTGAGTATGCTTAATATATTTAAAGGAGAGAACAATGAGATGCAGAACCGCAGAACGTTATATAAGTCTCAAGCTTGATAATGAGCTAGCACCCAAGTATGCTCACAAACTGGATCAGCATCTTGCCTGTTGCATCTCCTGCAAACATATTTTTGAAGAAACTAAAAGCCTGCAAAATATGCTTAAACAAAAAGAAAATGAAGAGTATCCTTCATGGATGCACCAACGCATTATGCACAACCTGCCTACACCTAAACGTAGGATCTGGTTACAAAAGCCAGTGTTTAGTTATGCAACCACCGGTATGGCTGTAGCGCTAAGTCTTTACATGGGCATAATGGTGGGAGTGCATGGTTTTCAAGAAAGTGGGTATTTGAGCTCTAATCTTCAAACTGAAGCTTCTCAATTAAGATTTGGAGAGAATAGTCTTATGGAGCTGTATGATGAGTAAACGTTTGATTACCATGCTGCTTATTGTCTCTCTAGCCTTCAATCTTGCCGTTTTGAGTAGCATTATCTGGCTACATTACCGCCTGCCGCATCCTCCTCATCATACTGGTTCTTATGAACGTCCCAGACTACCGGAGCACATTAAATCTATGCCTATGGATAAAGAATTGGGGGATATGCGCCGCGAATATGATGAATATAGAATACGCTTTATGCGCAAATTGGCACTGGAGGATTATTCCGAGCAGAACCTCATTGCCATTATAGATTCCTCTTTAGCAGCACAACATAAACTGGAAGAAGCATTGGGAACTAGACTTATCAACCTTCGTAAACAAATGAGCGCAGAAGAAGCATTCGAATATTTCAATGCCCGCGCCGACATAATGGAACAACGTATGTTAAAAATTGAAAACTATAAATACAGGAGAACAAATTATGAAAAGAATACTGGTGATAAGCCTGATTATCGTGATGAGCGCAGGCGTCCTGATGGCCCAAAGAGCCGTTAGAACTCCGGCAAAGCCGTATCCTCCTATGATGCGCAGTCATTTTGATCCTATGCAAAAATGCATGGAGGAACTGAAACTGAGTGAAGCTCAAATGAACAAATTTGCCGAAAGCAAAGCAACATTTGAAAGACAACAAAACACATTAGAAGCCGAGCTTAGTAATCTGAGATTGGATGTTCAAGCTGCCTACAAAGCAGAAAACTTTAAAAGAGTAAAAGAACTGAACAGACAAATTACCGATAAGGAACTTGCCCTTAAAAACGCTCGCGTGGATATGCTGGCAAATCAAATGAAAGAACTTAACAAAGAGCAGAAAGAAATCATGTTAAAAAACATGAACATGATGATGGGTAATGCTCATCGCTTTCAGATGAGGAACCCCAATATGCTGGATGGCAACAGATTAAATCGTCGCCCTCCAGGGATGGGTGTAAGACAGCAAGATTGCGAAGAAGAATGTGACGATTGCGACGGCGAAAGAAAGCTTAAAAACCGTAAATAATATCCCTCCTCAACAACACACAAAAAATGCCATGGGATCCCCTCCCATGGCATTTCTATTGGCGATAAAGTAAGCTTTACTACGTAGGCAGCACGAATTTCGTAAACTACAATAAAAAGTTCTATAAACTGATTGAACTTGACTGATGTTTATATATTGCGGAGATGGCGCTATGAAGCATTTGATGATACTTTTACTGTTACTAATAGCATTTTTGCCAATACTTAGCGCTGATGGCACGGAGCCCCATGCTTGGGAGTATCTGAAGTCTTATCCACAAAGCGTGGGTTCGGGCATTACTGCGCCTTATCATTGGGAAGCCAAAGAATGGATCACAACCAGCTCTATTATTGCCTTAATGGGCGCAGCCTATGTGGTAGATGAAGAAATTCGCACACTTTTTCAAAGTAATCGGAGTGAATTCAGCAATTCCGTAATGATTGCCGCCAAGCAGTTTGGCGAGGGCAAGTATGTTTTACCTGCCATAGGCATAACTGTTTTGAGTGGATATGCCTTTGATTCGCCTAAAACCATAGACAGCGGATTTTTATCCCTCAAAAGCTTCATAATAGCCAATGGCATAACCCAAGTAGTTAAACTAACTACCCAAAGAAAACGTCCCTCAGCCAATTCTGGCAAGCAATTCTTTAATGGATCTGGATTTAGCCGCAAGCGAGATAGTTTTCCTTCAGGACATACTACCATTGTATGGAGTATTGCTCCAATTCTTGTCAATCAATATCGGGAAAACTTGTGGGTGGCACCAAGCGTTTATACTATTGCAACGCTAACTTCGCTTTCTCGTGTACATGACGATAATCATTGGTTTAGTGACGTTTTAGCTGGAGCAGCAATTGGATATTTCTCGGCAAAACTCGTGCTCAAAACAACTCCCACATTACACATATATCCAAATTCCCAGATTAACGGGTTTAGCTTAAGTTGGTGCTTTTAGATACCTATTTACCCAAGGCATAAGATAAGAAGCTAAGAACCGAATTGCAATAGGCTTGATTTCCCTTATAATACTCATTCAGATAATAATCTATCAGTTTCAAATCTAGCAAAGGATCTTCGGCAATACTTTTATCATGCCGCAAATCCCAGATCTTGTTTTTATTCTCCCATAAAAAAGACTTGGCTCGCGAATGTATGATATTTGGTTTCCTGCGCTGTTTTGCCGCAACCCAAAGCTTGAGAACATAAGGTTTTAGCAAATAAGGAGCAGTATGCCCAGCCAAAACCAAAGGATATTTTGCAAGCTGAGGCGTATTATTTGAGATTAATTTGCGGTGAGGTTGTTCATTAAGTTGAGCTGTCAAACCGTAATGCCAATGCTGTTTAAGAATAGAGCTTTGTAAAAACGGCATATGATCACAGATATACAAATCCAGATTACAAATATCAGGGAAAACGATGCTTCGGGATGAATAACGGACGTAAAGTAAATCCATCCATAAAGGGTTTGCCATTTTTCCTTGCGGAGGCAATTGCGAAACAATATCTTGTAAAGAATCCATATAGGCTTTATACATTTCAAGCCTGAGTTCAGGGATAAAAAAGCTTGGAGGCATTTGAGTAACATAGCTTGCAAAAGAACGATAAGATGGTTTCTTGAATGTAGCCAAGCTGGTAAAATGCGCAAACATGGAGCGGGAGCGAAACATTTCCCCATAATAACCGCACATAAAGATGTCAAAATCCTCTCCGATTATGGGATAATAACTCATCAGGTAACTGCTGGCAGGGTTGAAGCCAAATCCTCTTGCGTGCAGATATTCCCTGGCATTATCCCAACCCCAATCTACATCAGATATGCCAATAAAGCGAAAAGGAATTTTAAAATCTTTGGCAATACGCTCAGCAATAATATAATCCGGATTGTTTTTGTCACCAAAATGAACAGCACTAAATGGCATTTTATGTTTTAGGGCAATAGAGAGCAAGGCTCGAGTATCCATTCCGCCACTAAGCCCATAACATACTCTTCGTCCCGCTCGAAGTGGTAAAAGCGTAAAGTTTTCCAACATTTTGAGCAAATCTAAGGGTTCTGGGTCAGGCTGTAAAGGGCTACATTCTAGTTCAAGTCCCTTTTTAGAGAGTTTCATGCTGCCGTTTTGAAAGAGCATTTCCACATCCTGATACCATATATCCGAGCTAGGAGCATAGCGTCGCTTAGGTGGAGGAAACATGCTATGCCAATATATTCCAAATTTACGAGGATCAATCTTTGCTAAACCAGCTTCTTTTAATAGGGGCAATTCCGAGCAAATAAAGTATCCATCAGAGCCTTTATGTATTAAAAGACTTCGTTTACACAGGAGGTCATTATATGCACGGATTTCTGTTCTTGAGGCAATTAGAATAAGCCAGTGTCCCTCAAGATTGGCAAAATTTCCTTCGTTTAAGAGCAAATTGTACCAATCGTTAGCATCTGGATAGCAGAAATCTAGTCCTTTACGGAGAATGGGATCTCCCAAAACAAAGACTTTTTCTAGATGGTTGAGCGGATTCTCGAAGACCTTGATGTTTTTGCCACCACCACCAGCGTATACCCTTATTGATGAGGTTTCAAAACTATAATCATGAGGGCGCAACAGCTTTTTCTCTTTGATATTCTGCCCGCCAAAATATCCATATAACCAACTCATATAAGACCTTATTAGCAATTTTTATGCATTGTATACAGGGGCTTCAAAACGTCAAGCGCTTTCTTTTGGAAATATTTCAAGCTTACTTAATCTAGAAAGCTTACTACGCAGCTTTCATGAATAATATCTGATCCTTAACTAACCAGTTTCTTTATCAACGGTCTCATTTTGTGTATCACCTCACTTCCCTTACCTCAAGCTATACATAGCGTGGGTTTACCCCGAGATTCTCCCTTATCGGCAGGATGATGGTAGCCTAAACTAACCTTAACTCTCCGGTAAAGTATCAAGAAGGAGGTTTGCATTACAGTTATTGCAAAAATACTACAAGAAAAGCCACCATGGCTCCAAATAAAAGAACTTGTTTTTTGATTTCTGCATGTGTAACTTTCTTTTAGAAAAAATAGCCTGAATACATGAGTTCTTCACATGCTGTATAATACGGAAAAACGTTAGAATAAACTAGTTTGGAAGCTTGGAATGCTTACTTTTTAACTAACTACCAATCTTATAAATGAGGCGTTGTTTCATGAGCTGACTATTCGGCGGTCTCATAATGCGAATTGCTGCTTGGAATCACATTACTTTTCAGTTATATTTTTATATAATCCCGTTAAGTTTAGAAATGATCAGATCCATCTTTCCAGAGCTAATAATGGATCCCAGCATATTATAGGAGAAAAGATGTATAAATACTTCATTGTGATAGCATTTGCCATTCTTGCATGTACTTCTAATGCACAACAGACGATAAGTCTGGATGCAGCAAAAAGTATGGCATTAAGCCAAAATGCAACATATCAGGCAGCAAGGGCAGGCGTAGAGGCTACACGATGGCAAAAGAAAAATGCCTTTGCAGCATTTCTACCCAATCTTAGCTTGGGAGGAACATTTCTCTATACAGATCCTGCCCGTAGTATAAACACAGGGGGGCAAAGCATTGCGCTCAACAAAGATCAACGATCTGTATCCTTAAATCTTAGTCAACCGCTATTTACAGGGGGGAAACTGTATCAGGCATACAAGATGGCTTCGCTTGCTGCAACTGTGGCTGAAACCGGGCTTATGGCAGAAAAGCTTGAGCTTGTTTATGATGTAGAAAATAAATACTATTCGGTTTTACAACTTAATAAAGTATACGAAATTGCCCAGGCTGAGCTTAGCCAAGCAGAAAGCAATTTGGAACTGGCACAAATCAAAATTCAAAATGGCCTTATGGCCAGAGCCGATTTGCTGCGCTTACAGGCAAATCTTGCCAATAAGGAAATTGCGCTGCTACAAACTAAAACTGCCTACGATTTAGCATTGAGGGATTTTTCAAACTTTCTGGGGAGCCAAGAATTACTTAACCCGCTTCCGGTTGAACTTGATGATAGTGAGATATTGCCGTTTGCCGATTTTGATGAACAGAAGCTTGAAAGGTTTTCGCATAGCTTAAAAACAATTGGCATTACTGAAAACCTAAATTTAAAGCAAATTCAAGGTGGGGTGGAGCTTTCACAGCGAGCCTATAAGGCAAGTAAGGGAAGCTTTTTGCCTACACTAACTTTGGTGGGCAGCCGTTCCTACGATGAAAATGGCATAGATCGCTATGAATTTGATGCCTCAAATCAGATAATGTTAAATCTTTCTGTGCCGCTTTTACCGCAGATAGGTAATCTAGCAGCTTCTCGCAAAGCTTATTATGAAGCTCAAAAAACCGCCATGGCTGCCAAGGATGCTACAGATGGAATATTGCTGGCGACCGATTCTGCTGCCCTTAAACTTGTAAGCAGCGCTAGGCAGGTAAAAAATGCAAAGCTTTCACTGGATATTACTGAGGATATGTATGCTCAAATAAGCGAGCGATTTCGGTTGAATATGGTATCTACGGTAGATTTGATGGATGCAGAACTTATGCTATCGGCTGCTAACATGGCTTATGCCAATGCCTATTACGAATTTTTTAAGGCACGCCTTACTTTGCTTAACACTATTGGCAAAGAAGATGCTGCTATTCTGACTGATATTTTGGATCGATGAACCGGGAGGACTTTTGAACAAACTAGGAATAATTTCATCGGTGCTAATAGTGCTGATAAGTGCTTGTGGCAAAGAAGATAATAATGCGCCAGTGCGAGGGGCTCGCAGCGATGGTAGCCAGGTGGTAATGGTTGAAGAGTTATCATTACGCAACATTGATGAATACGTGAATGTTTCCGGCAGATTGGAGGGTATCACGGATATCGTTATGAGTGCCGAGAGTTCGGGTAAGATTCTTGAGCTTTATAAAAAACTTGGAGACTATGTAAACAAGGGTGACCGTATCGGCAAGCTTGAAAACGAAGTTTTAAAAATACGCTTAGAGCAAGCAGAAGCATCATTTACTTCTGCTGAGTCCAGCTTGGAAAACGCTCAGAATAGTTTGGATTATGCGGTATCTGCAAAAGAAAGAGAATTGATTTCGCAAGCGGAGTATAATACGGCAAATGCTGCATTTAAAGCTGCTAAAGCATTATTTGACGGTGCCAAAGCTTCCCTCGAATCTGCCCGGATAGCATATAACAACTCTTATTTGATGGCGCCGGAAAGTGGACGTATATCGCAACTAAACGTTTCGTTGGGACAATTCATTAATATGGGTGCACCTGTAGCTTCTATTACCGACGGAAGCACTCTTATCCTCAAAACCGGAGTTGGGGAAAGCCAGATTTCCAGAATTAAGGTGGGACAAAATGCAGTAGTAAGCCATACTGGTAAAACCTATCCGGCAAAAGTACAAGGATTTGGTATTCGTCCATTGGCAACAAGTGCAAATTACCCCGTAGAGCTAACTATGCATGGTATAAAGGGGTTGCTGCCAGGTATGGTGGTTTCGGCAAAAATTAAAACTAATACCTACAAAGATATGTTATATACTTCCATCACCAATGTTGTTAAAGAATTTGATCGCAACTATGTATATGTGGTATCCAAGAATCAAGAAAAGACTGTAGCCAATCAGCGAGATGTTCAGTTAGGTAGGAGTATTTCTGAGTTTGTAGAAATTGTTTCGGGGGTAGAAGCTGGAGAACAAATTGTTGTGTCTGGCGGCGAAAACCTGGAAGATGGTTCGGTAGTGAGAATTAGGGATTAAGGCATAACTATGATATCTGTTGCAAAAACCGCTCTAAAGTATTCGATATTGGTAAACATGCTTACTTTGGCAATACTCATTTTTGGGTTAATATCCATGGTCAGCTTACCTCGAGAAGAATTCCCTGCTGTAGATTTTGGCACTACTTTGGTAGTTGTGATGTATCCTGGAGTTTCGCCAGCAGAAATGGAGCAACTGGTGGTGCACAAACTTGAAGTGGAATTAAACGATTTAGATGATCTGGACTATATTGGCGCTACTGCTCAAGAAGGGCGCGCCACAATTCAAGTAGTATTCAATTCCTCAGTGGGTCCAGATGAGGCTTTTGATCGTGTGAGCAGAGAAGTTGCTAAAGTAACGGACCTCCCTTCTGATGCTCTTGCCCCAGTGATTATTCGTCTGAGTATGCGAGAAGTGAATCCCATAGCTCAAGTTGCAATTAGCGGCAACAACATGTCCCCTATGGCTATGCGCGAAGTAGCAGAACGGTTGGAGGACGGGCTTTTAGAGATTACGGATATTTCTAAGGTGGAAACCATCGGTTCCCGAGAGCGGCAAATCTGGATAGATGTAGATCAAACCCGCTTGGATGCTTATGGGCTTAGCCTCAACGATGTTTCTTCAGCAATAGGGGCTCGAAACCTTAATATGCCTGGAGGTTTAGCCAGATTTGGCAAGTTGGAGTTTTTGGTTCGCACTTTAGGAGAATTCAACGAGTTGGAAGAACTCAACGAACTAATGATTATTTCCGATTCCAGCGGTAGATCAATCAAGATACGCGACATAGCAACTGTAAGAGATACTTTAGAAAAGCCTGTATCCCAAGCCAGGCTTAATGGTTCCGAATCTGTTTCTATCTTTCTATATAAAAAAGGAAGTGGTAATATAATATCTATAATTGCAGATGTAAAGGAATACATTGCAGAGTTTCAAAAGAGCTATCCGGGAGTGGAGATTAGCTTGAGAAACGATGGCTCTTTAGATGTGAAAAATGGCATAAATGCATTAGGGAAAAGCGCTTTTATTGGTATAATGTTAGTATTTTTTGCGCTGTTTATCTTTTTGGGTTGGCGAAATGCGTTGCTTGCATCTTTCGGTATTCCTCTTTCTATCTTAATTGCTTTTGTAGTTATCCCGTACTTCGATATTACCTTAAATAATCTCACGATATTTGGTTTCATTATTGTGGTGGGCATGGTAGTGGACAACTCTATTGTCGTACTGGAAAATATCCATCGCTATCGAGAAGAAGGTTATTGCCATAAGGATTCCCTCATTCTGGGCGTAGATCAGGTGATCTGGCCGATATTTTCTTCTACATTAACCACTCTGGCTGCGTTTCTACCGCTTCTGTTACTGGAAGGAGTAATGGGTCAGTTCTTAGGTGTATTTCCCATAGTAGTGTCACTCTCATTATTGGGAAGCTGGATTCAAAGCATGGTAGTACTTCCTAACAATGTTTTCCAATTCGCCCGCAAAGAGCCACGCCGGGAAGATCGCAGCACAAAGATGATTAGACCATTAATTGCTTATTATCAAAAAGGTATAAGTATGGCACTCAAACACAGGCAAATAACTATCTGGGGAACAGTGGCTTTGCTCGGTGTTTCTCTGATAATTCTGGTCTCTGGTGCCATTCAGTTTGAATTCTTTGCCAGTACTCCCTCTCAAACAATCCGATTGCAGGTTCAAACGCCCGTTGGTTCTACAATAGAAGAAACTGGAGCAATAGTAAGGCAAATAGAAGAGTTTATCGATAGCATGCCTCAAAAAGATGATATTACTGATGTAGTGGCGAATATTGGCGCAATGGGCGGAGAAACTCAACGCAACTTCGCCAGTAATGCAGCGCAAGTCAATATCGACTTGGTAGATTTGAACATGATGAAATATCAGCAAGAGGAGATTCAAAACGAAATTAGAGCTTTCTGTGAAGGGCTTCCAGGATTATATTCGTATCGCTTTTCGCAGGGTCGTAGTGGTCCTCCTGTTGGTAATGATGTTGATATTCGTATCAAGGGTCCCAGTCTGGAGCGACTGGCATACATTAGCGACATTATAAAAGGCTATTTAAGAGATATACCGGGTGTTACGGATATAGACGATAACTATGATGCTGGAAAAAAAGAAGTGCGCATCAAACCTCATCATGATAGATTGGCAATTTATGGACTCAGCGTTGCCCAAATTGCAGGTACTATTCGTACGGCTTCAACCGGTGCAGAGATAAGCCAGTATCGCGGTGAAGGCGTAGAAGAATATCCCATAATACTTAAGATGCAGGATATCTATACTCAAGATATCGAAAATCTGAAGGATTTGAGAATTCGAACTCGAACAGGAGATTTAATTGCCATCAGAGAATTGGCAGAGTTTGAGACTGCATCTTCTATTTCGCGCATCGAACACCGGGATGGAGATCGTTTATTGAGCATTACTGCCAGCGTAAGCACATATCAAGAGAGTGGAAAAACTAAAAAACGATCACCCTCAGAAGTGCAGAATATCCTCGCTGGAGGGAGATTTGATAGTAATGGGGGATTGCTTGCTGATTTTTCACAACGCTTTCCTGGATATACCTATGAGTTTGGCGGAGTCCAGGAAGAGCAGCGAAAAAGCTATGCATCTTTGGGTAGATTGTTTATTCTTGCACTACTGCTCATCTATACTATATTAGCCAGTCAATTCCGTAGTTATGTGCAGCCTATTGTAGTTATGATGACCATCCCCTTTGCTTTTATTGGGGTTATATTGGGGCTGTTAGTTACAGGATTGCCGTTTTCATTGAACACCCTAATATCGGTAGTGGCTCTTGCTGGAGTAGTGGTAAACAATGCCATAATCCTTATCGATTTTATTAACCAGGAGCGCGAAAAGGGCGTGGATAGATGGCATGCCATAATCCAAAGTGGTTCAGTTCGCTTACGCCCAATAATTCTAACCACCACTACTACTGTAGCTGGAATGCTACCCCTGGTGTTTTCATCCGATCCTTCGTCGCAGGCATGGCGTCCTTTGGCAGTTAGTTTTACCTTTGGTTTGTTGTTTGCCAGCTTGCTTACTTTGTTCATTATTCCGGTAATTTATTCGATAGTGGATTCTTTCTTTGGAAAACTGGGCTTGACCAGATTTAAGGAGCATAAAAAGTTTACCGAAGTAATGGAATGCAAAACTACTGACGATTGAGGAGAAATCTATGCCAGCTTATATCAATTGGGTACAAAACCAGCCCATAATTAGTTCAATGATCCAATTTGCCATCTTGGGAACCTTGGGCGAAATTGTCTCTAAATGGATAATTCAAAAGAGTTTCAAGTATCCTTTCGGATTGCTATTAACCTTATGGAAGATGCTTATCTGGTCTATTCTGGCAATTGGTATCAAGTATGCCTTCAAAGGTTTTAGTGGCTTTTTACAAATACTAATAGATGCGGGAATGTGGCCCCAATTTGAAAGTGGTAGTTTGGGTTACGCCCTTTCGTTGTCGGTGCTAATGAATGTGCAATTTGGACTAACCCTGGTTATTATGCACCGTGTTTTGGATAACATTGTTGAAAAGCACAAGAATTGGAAGAACTTGGATAAAAGCATGCTAAGTCTGCTTTGGTTCTGGATTCCCGCCCATACTGTAACCTTTCTGATGTCGGATGAGCTCCGTATTGGCATGGCTGCTGTATGGTCTGTGGCGTTAGGGCTCATCCTTGGATTCTACAACCGAAAGTAAAGTAATTTCCATAAGGGAAAAGCTACCCAGCCCTTTGTTGATTCCCGTTATTTTTTGGGTAGCAGGCATTCTTTCTGGAAAATACCTGCAAGCTCCAATGTTAGGGTATCTGGCGGGGATTTTTAGTTTATTCTTGCTTGCTGTTGTTTGCAAGAAAACTCTGCGGACAATACTGATTTTGCTGATTATCTTTGGCTTCGGGGCAATTAGGTTTAAATCAAGGCAAACACAATCATCGCCTTTAATAAGCATTTTACAAAGTAAGGGCGAGATACAGCAAAAGATGAAGTTCTTAGTACAAAGTAAATTGGCTGATGGAGTGTATCAGATAGATTTGCAGCAGGTAGCAGGAATAGAAGTAAATCAGAAAGTTTTGATGTATTATCAAAAGGAATTGGATATTGGTGATAGCTACAGTTCTCTATGCAAACTGGAGACCTTAAATAGTGACCCAGTTTTAGATGTGTATCCACAAAGGTTTCACGCTTTATTGCGTCCGGTTCTTCCTCTGCATAAGCTTCCAGTTTTGGCTTCTAAGAGCATAATTAATAGTACCAGAATGTGGATTCGGGAACGCCTGGATAGCCGTCTTGGTGTTTATGCCCCCCTTGCCAAAGCTATGTTATTAAGTGACACTGCATTCAAACAAGAACACAGACCTGAGCTTAGTAGAGCTGGTATTACTCATCTTATTGTAGTAAGTGGTTTGCATGTTATGCTGATAAGCTTTCTGTTGCTGATGGTGCTAAGACTGTTTCTTCCGATGCGTGTTGCTGAAGCATTATTCATGCTTTTCTTGCTATTATTTGCGGCAATCAACAACTGGGCGCCGCCAATTTCCAGAGCTATGCTAATGATAGATTTACTAATAATCTCACGTTGGTTATCGCGCCCACTTGCCGTTGCACAGAGCCTCTCTGTATCGTTATTCATTATTACCCTCATCAATCCCCAAGAACTATTTCAATTAGGCCTACAGTTATCGTTTCTATGCGTTGCATTAATTGTTTTTGCTCTACCGCAGAGCAAACCACAGGCAACAAAATCAGTTATCCATAAAGGCATTCGCAAAGTAGCAGATTATGCTCTAATTAGTTTAATCGTAGGTTTGGGAATAGCACCATTTACACTGTATTATTTTGGAACAGCATCGCTCAATGGAGTATTGGCAAATCTTATTGGGCTTCCGCTGATGTCGATATTGCTTTTTTTATCGATTATTGTACTATTATTTGATTGGCAACCAGTTATTCTATGTTTTAAAGCAATCGCCGATCTTTGGCAATATTGGCTGGAATTTTGTGCTAAACTACCTTTATACATCGAATCTAACTGGATTTCTCTGCACCATGCCATAGCCTTAGGCTTGGTTATTTTGATTGGTTTTCTGTTTCTAAAAGCTCGGCGCAAGATATTGTTGAACTACGGGATTCCCATAATCTGCATAATTGCAGTTCTTATGTTTATTCCTGTTAAACACAAAAGCGAAGTGTATATATTCAATGCTGGAGTGGCAGATTGTAGCCTCATTTTTGCCGATGACGGGAGCAGTTTGATGATCGATGCGGGTGGTGTTCCTGGCTTTCGAGCGGAAACAGATCTAGCGCAAGAAAGCTTATCGGAATCTTGGGCGCAAAAGAAACTACTGGTATGGTTAGCTCGCAACAGAATAAGCACTATAGACTATTTGCTGATAACTCATTTGCATACCGACCACGCTGGAGGCTTACCGAGTTTGTTGAACCATTTAAAAGTAAAAAACCTCATCTTGAGTAGAACAGATCTCAGTAGTAATACTTGGCTATCGATAGCTCCCAAATTAAACTTAAGAAACACACGCATAATGAGTATCAGCGACACCACAAGTATTCAATTAGGTTCTCACCGGATAAAGATACTGCATCCCAACAATCAGTTTAATAATAATGATCTAAACAATAATTCCATCGTGTTACGGTACGATTCAAAATCCGTCCGTTTCCTATTTACTGGAGATATCGAACGCGAGGCAGAGTTATGGCTAACAGAACATTATCCTCTTGAATTGAGAGCTGACATCCTTAAAATTCCTCACCACGGATCCAGAAGTTCATCGAGCGAAGAATTCTTGTATTACATAGATCCGAAAGAATCTGTAATCACAACCTCTAAACGCAATGTATATGGTTTTCCTCATGCCGAAACTATTCGCAGACTGGATAAGATGAGCACATCTCTGCGCTATACTTATAATGGAACAATCCGTTATAAAACAGATTAGCCTTACTATAAATCCGCTTATACTCGCTACCCATTAAAAAGCCCAGAGACCGTTGCACATCCATATATATAGCTGATTTTAATGCAGGAGATATCGGTATGGTGGGCTTTTTCTGGTGTGCCTATGTTCATCCACACCCATATCCTGATCATTTAACGCTCTTTCCCAGAAATTAAGTATAACATAAAAAAGAACCCCAACAAATCTGGGGTTCTGTATAATACTAGTTATTATAAGATTACTTCATTAAACTCAGTTTACGATGGATAGTTTGGGTTTCGGTGTCTATTCTAAGAAGATATACACCATTGCCTACTGCATTCTTGTTTTGATCCACACCATTCCAAATAAACCGGTGTTCACCGCTACTCAAGGTTCCATTATGAAGGTTGAACACGCGCTGTCCCTTAAGGTTGAATATTGCAGCATCAACAGTTTGAGCTATGGGGAGGTTAAGTAAGATCGTGGTAGTTGGGTTAAAGGGATTGGGATAGGAGCTAACGCTGAGTATGGGAAGCGGAACATCTTCTTCATTTGCAGACACCGCAGATAGTACAAATATTCCCCGTGATGTATCTGTAATGAGAGTTTGATTGTAGTAGAAATCGCTTAGAGTTACCACTACTGGCATAACACTGGAAGTGTTTCCGATGGCTCTGAAATTTAGTTTCATCAGGGGCAGATTGTTGCTACAAAGGGGAAGGATTGTCTCGCACGATACATGAACAACACCAGGCTCAATAGGCGTTATCTGGATATTTTCAGCGTCAGCAATGAGTGTTTCTTCGCAGATTATGTTTTCCAGATTGATTCGTTCGGAGTCGAAATGAACATCGAAATCCACGCTGGTTACTCCCCAAGAGGGCGGGATATAGGTTGTGTTCATAATCATGGCTCCAAGTTGATTGTAGCCAACATGCATTACATTTACAAGGCTTATACTGGATTGATCAAGTGTTTCAACGGGAGCAATAATGTCCAGCAACAGGGGTTCCACATTTTGTAAGAACTGGCCGTTATAGGTCATGTTTACCTGTCCAAAATAGAAATTACCTGGTTCTATGGCTCTAAAATTGAATCTAATCAGGTTACCTGTGCCGATCAGGGGATTGGCAGTGCCCAGATTGATATTCAGGGTTCCGTTATTGTCGTTTACTACTTCTATATAGGCATCGGGAGCGATGGTATCGTTGAGATCGTATCCGATGTACTCCATTGCAGAGTGTTCGTAGAACAAGCCGAGCTGTACATTGTTTACGTTCCAAGAGCCAACAAGAGGATATGTGGTCAAAGTTACGGGAAATTCGTCACCGGCGATGGGTGAATATGCTTCAAGTTGTATTCTGGGTTCCGTAATAGTATAGCCGGTAGGAATAGCATCTACAATGGCGGCTTGATAATAAGGGAAGTTGCTACTACCGGGGCTAAGATCGTTAAGGTAGAAATAACCATTGTATGATCCACTCCAACCAAAATTGAAATGGAAGTAGTTTGTTCCCTGATATCCATCGCAATTGAAAGCATGTCCGCTTGTTTCACCGGATCCGCTGTAATACAAGGGGACTCCGTTGTCCAATTGGGTGCGTAGAATGCTTTCCCAAGCGCTGGTACTATAGTTCTGTTTTTGCAAATAATTTGCTGAGGCGTAGTTAAAATGGTCTACAAATGCGTTTCTTGCCAGAACACCATTGGAACCAGATCCATCCGGTGCAAACCCCATCTCAACCGATACAGCTGCATGGTAGATAAGAGTAGCTACTGGTAAATTTGATCCTGAGAGGGAGTTTGGCATATCGTCCCATAGATAGGTAGTGTTACCGTGGTTTACACTTTGATATCCATATCCATAAGCATAATAGGTGGAATTACCTTGTCCAGTAATAGGTTTATTCCAGAATTTCATTAATTGTGCCATTGCAGTAGCTACGCACCCGGCATAAACTCTGCCTCCAGGACCGTCTGGATCGGCTGGGCACAATTCGTTATAGGGCCAATCCTGATCCCAGTTTGTTTTCAGAAGGGGGCTAACCTCCTCGGTACGCTGTATGCTGCTAAAGATATTTTGAGAAATTTCTTGCCAAAGCCTCTGATGTTCTTCATTATTTAAAGATTTTGTGCGGATAGTATTAACGTTGTCGGCATAAAATTTCATCCACATCTCAAACGCAGGAGGCATATCGTTGGCATCTTTTAGTGCCAAAGATGAATATGCTAACACGGGCGGAGCATTGTCATCTGCCGGAACTACAACGTAGTTACCATTATTGAAAAGGCATAAGTATAACTGAGGAAGGTCGGTTTCTTTAAACTCTTGTCCAATATCTATATTTGCAAATCGTTGATTTTTATAACTTCTAATTTCCTTTATTTGATGATTCTTTTGGGGTTGCCAATAACTAAGCCAGTTTTGGGCAGCGTTTGCAGCCACATCTGGTACAACGAATTCGGCACCGAGTCCAACCCACACCAACATAAAGATGCTCAACAATACAATGTTTTTTTGCCCATTACTTTCTTTCATAAGACCTCCTGGCAATATTGCTTTAGAATCAAGATTCCACTATAACATTATACAAGAATTGAGCCAAAACACAGTTTATTATTTGTACCCCCTTCTTTCACTCATTGCTTTATATCATCATTACCAATGCTTTGTACCGAGATACTCCCGCATATACAGGATTAAGCAAGCTTTAAATATGCTTAAGTTAACGATAAAGCAGAAAGGAAAGGCATGGAACGAGTATTAGATAAAAAGAATCTTGACTATTTTATTGCTTGCAGAATCCTGTAATAACAATGAGT
>Ga0265295_1000803_pt1 | contig 59586 bp, 70 predicted proteins | sample Munlansysbiofilm_FD_192503 | JGI IMG/M metagenome (GOLD analysis project Ga0265295, IMG submission 192503) | Leachate microbial communities from a municipal landfill in Southern Ontario, Canada - Methane capture system biofilm | ecosystem: Engineered > Solid waste > Landfill > Unclassified ... | reverse complement strand
TGTAAATTCATTTTTGATTAATATGCAGATTTCAAGTGTGCCTCGGTTATACTTAAACTCTTTACGATCTTTCGTTAAACGATAATAAAGAAGAAATTCACCATAATCCTGGGTTAGTTTAAACGTCATTTTTTCAAGTTTTCTGACAAATGATTGACTTAAAAAAGAGAGCTTTACTTGTCTTTGACTTATTTGTGATTCCTTCATCATTAAATAGGCAATCTGTTGATGATAGAAAAACATCTTTGGTCGTATCGGCCAAATATAGATGATTAGCCCTAGTAAAATGAGTAGCATTACAGACATTTTTGTTGTAACTATCCAATCAGTCAAACCAATGGCAATTACAAATGCTAAACTTATAGCGGTAGAAAAAAGGAATTTTAGTAACAATTTTTGTCTTTCTTTTTTTAATTTGATTAGCATATAATCCTCCATAACTAGCCTATATTATACCATAGAGCAAAGGCTTAGGGACAAGAACCATAAGAATGAAAAAAAAAACATCTTTCGATGTTGTTTTAAAGGGAGTCACCGTTCATAGATGTTTTACTTCCGAGGATGGCATTTCGGTCATAAAACATCAAATACGTGGTGTAACGTTAGTATTTTTTTGGGAGAAAAAATACGAAATGTCAATTGACCTAAAATAAAAAGGATTATGTCTTTTGACACTTTTATTATAACGAATCAATTATCGTTTTAAAACTTGAAAGTGCTTTAATTATTATTGAAAACGATTTCCTTTTGAATTATGGGATTTTATAACATTTTTAATGTAGAAGTAAGTTTGAAATTCATAAGGTATATCATTAGAATTAAGATTCTAAATAAGGTATAATACATGTGATAAATAAGGAGGGCTAAACATGTCAGAATTAGCAATTAAGAATTTACACGTGTCAATTGAAGACAAAGAAATCCTAAAGGGAGTCGATCTAATAGTAAAGAGTGGTGAGGTGCATGCCATCATGGGTCCAAACGGGACTGGTAAATCCACTTTAGCAAGTGCATTAATGGGTCATCCAAATTATGTAGTTACCGAAGGTGAAGTATCACTAGATGGTAAAGACTTATTAGAAATGGAAGTAGATGAACGTGCAAGAGAGGGTTTATTCCTTGCGATGCAATACCCATCAGAAGTACCTGGTGTAACAAACAGTGATTTCATGAGATCTGCATTAAAGGCTAAAAATGAAGGCCAACAAGTGCCATTATTTGAGTTCATTGGAAAATATGAAAAAGCAGCAAAAGAATTAAAAATGAGAGAAGATTTACCACACAGATACTTAAATGAAGGTTTCTCTGGTGGTGAAAAGAAAAGAAATGAGATTCTCCAATTAAAGATGCTGAATCCTAAATTTGCAGTACTAGATGAAATTGACTCAGGTCTTGATATTGATGCACTACGTATTGTTGGTGAAAATGTCAATGGTATGGTTAATGACAATTTCGGTTGTATTTTAATTACACACTACCAACGTATTTTGGATTACATTAAACCAACCTACGTTCATATCATGATTGATGGAAAAATCGTTTTAACTGGTGGTCAAGAATTAATTGAGAAGATTGATACAAACGGATATGAATGGGTAAGAGAAGAACTTGGGATTGATTTTGTAGAAACGGAACAAGAATAGTATGCATCAAATCGTAATTAAGAATCATAACATTAACGATAGCTTACCTCTTGGAATCACGTTTGAAGATCAAAAATTAATCATCCCAAACAACACCGTGAGTGTTGACCCAATCAAAATAACCATTAAAGACGACAATAACGAGTCACTTGAGATTGTTGTCGGACAATCTAGTGATGTGACAATCATATTAGAAATAGCAAGTGAAGAACTTGAGAAAAACACTTATGATTTGAATTTAGTTGCAAAACAAAATTCGAGAGTTAAATACTTATTGGTTTGTGATTTAGCAAGTAAAGACGCACAATTACATCATTATTTTACTGCCGAAAGAGATTCAAATCTTGACTTGATTGGCGGCTTTGTAAGTAACGTCATCAACGCAAAAATGAACGCCAAATTGATTGGTGAAGGCTCAAATGTTAGCATTCGTGCCGTTGCTATATCAAGTACAAATAATAACCAAACCATTGACATCGAACTGGTACATGCTGCTAAAAACTCAACGGGTATGATGCATAACATTGCCATTGCTAACGATAATGGTAAGGTGGTATTAAACGGTGTTGAAAAAATCTTAAAAGGCATGAAGAATGCCAATGCGTATCAAAGTTTAAAAGGCATCATTGGATCTGATAAAGCGGTAATCGAAGTGAATCCTATTTTATTAATCGACGAATATGACGTAAAGGCTGGGCATGGGGCAACGATTGGTAAATTAGACCAAAACAGTGTTTACTACTTAATGAGTAGAGGCCTAGAACGCAAAGAAGCAGAAAAATTAATGATTAATGGTTTCTTAAACCCAATCATTAAAGAAATTGCGGATGAAACACTTAAAGAACGATTTGTTTCGTTAGTCAACCAACGCTTATAATATGTTAGATGTTAAGGTAATACGTCAAAATTTCCCCATTTATGAACATAACAAAGATTTAGTATATTTAGATACAGGTGCTTCTTCCCTAAAACCTAAAGCAGTCATTGATCAAGTTGATCACTATTATTCAAACCTAGGGGTCAATGTGCATCGTGGGGTTTATGGGTTATCCTATGAGGCAACGGATTTATACGAAGAAGCAAGAACAACGGTTGCCAAATTCATTAACGCAAATTTTGATGAGGTCGTTTTCACTAGAGGAACAACGGCTTCACTCAATATGGTGGCACAAAGTTATCTTTCAGTTTTAAAAGAAGGCGATGAAATTATTACGAGTGAACTAGAACATCATTCGTCAATGCTACCTTGGTTAAATGTTTCGAAGAAAACAAACGCTAAATTGAACTACGTTAAATTAAATGATGAGGGCAGAATTACCGTTGAAGCATTTAAAGACGTCCTGACAACTAACACAAAAGTCGTTGCCTTAACGTATGTTTCTAATGTGATGGGCTACATCACACCAATCGAAGAAATCATTAAACTTGCTCACGAAGTCGGTGCGGTAGTAATCGTGGATGCAGCTCAAGCAGCACCACACATGCCAATTAACGTTAAATCGCTTGATTGTGACTATTTGGCGTTTTCAGGACACAAGATATTAGGGCCAACCGGTATCGGTGTCTTATATGGAAAAAAACACTTACTTGATCAAATGGAACCATCGGAATATGGTGGAGACATGGTTGATTTTGTTGTAAAAGATAACGCTAAGTGGAAAGATACACCATACAAGTTTGAGGCAGGCACTCCAATCATTAGTGGCGCGATCGGATTATCTAGTGCGATTAAGTACTTGATGTCGATTGGGTTTGAGGCGATTGAGGCCCATACGAAAGAACTGCATCGTTACACACTAGAAAAACTTAAAGACATCAAAGGCATTGAAGTGTATAATAGTAAGAGCGACACGGGTATTATTACATTTAATATCATTGGTGTTCACCCACACGATGCGGCGAGTATCTTTGATAAAAATAAGGTATGTATAAGAGCTGGTCACCACTGTGCACAATTAATCACAAAGTGGCTAGGTCAAATTGCAACATTGCGTGCGACCCTCTACATTTATAATGATTACGAGGATTGTGACCGCTTTATTGACAGTGTGAAAGAGACCATAGACTTTTTCAATCAATTTTAAGGAGATTAACATGAGCACAAATTTAGAACATTTATACAGACAAGTCATCATGGATCACTACAAAAGTCCGTTTAATAAGGGCCTAGTAGATGACCCTAATTACTATACCGTTCACCTTCATAACCCAACGTGTGGGGATGATATGACGGTACAATACAAAGTAGACCACGGTGTGGTAACAGACATTAAGCATCAAGGGACTGGCTGTTCGATTTGCTGTTCAAGTGCAAGTGTTATGAGCATTACTTTAAAAAACAAATCAAAACAAAACGCGCTTAATATCATAGAAGCTTATTATAAAATGTTAACAAATGAGCCTTATGACAAAAACATACTAAATGGCGATGCCATTGCTTATCACGGTGTATCACAGTTTCCTGCAAGGATTAAGTGTGCAACACTCGCTTGGAAAGCAATTGAAAAAGGCCTTTTAGAAAATAAGGAGGAATAACCATGGATGACAACAAAAAGAAAATAGACGCCATCGTTGGTGACTATAAATTTGGATTTCGTACAGAAAATAACCCGGTTGCTCAAACTGGCAAAGGGTTAAATGAAGACGTGATTCGTGCCATTAGTGCATATAAAAAAGAACCAGACTGGATGCTAGACTTCCGTTTGAAAAGTTATAAAAAATTTACAGAATTAAAAAATCCAAAATGGGGACCTGATTTATCAGGTATCAATTTTGATGAATTTACTTATTTCATTAGAGCATCGGAACGTTCAGAAAACAGCTGGGATGATGTACCGTCTGAAATTAAGGATACATTTGAAAAATTAGGTATTCCTGAAGCAGAACGTAAGTTCTTAGCTGGTGTTTCAACACAGTTCGAAAGTGAAGTTGTGTATCACTCTACCATGCAAGAATTAGATGATTTAGGTGTTATTTTTACTGACACTGATACCGCATTAAGAGAATACCCTGAACTTGTCAAAGAGTTCTTTGGAACGGTTATTCCTTTTGCGGATAATAAATACGCGGCACTTAATAGTGCGGTTTGGAGTGGCGGCTCATTTATCTATGTACCTAAAGGTGTAAAGGTAGAAAAACCACTACAATCATATTTTAGAATTAACTCCGAACAAATGGGTCAATTTGAACGTACATTGATATTAGTCGATGAAGGTGCATCAGTTAATTACGTTGAAGGATGCACAGCACCGGTTTACACAAAAGACTCACTGCACGCTGCGATTGTTGAAATCGTTGTTAAAAAAGGTGGGTACTGCCGTTATTCAACCGTTCAAAACTGGGCAAACAACGTCATTAACTTAGTTACAAAACGCGCGTTTGTTTACGAAGACGCACACATGGAATGGATTGATGGTAACATTGGTTCAAACCTAAATATGAAATACCCTTCTTGTGTCTTACTTGGGGAACGTGCCAAAGGAACGACAATCTCAATCGCATTTGCTGGTAAAGGTCAAAACCAAGACACAGGGGCTAAAATGATTCACGTTGCACCAAACACAACCTCGACAATTATCTCTAAGTCAATTAGTAGAGGCGGGGGTACGGTAAACTATCGTGGTAAAGTTGATTTTGGTAAAAAAGCCAAAGGCGCTAAGGCGCACGTTGAATGTGATACCATCATTCTTGATGACTATTCATTCTCTGATACAATTCCAACAAATATTGTAAAAAACAGCGATGTGTCATTAGAACATGAAGCAACCGTTTCAAAAATCAGTGAAGACCAATTATTCTATTTAATGAGTCGTGGGTTAACTGAAGAAGAAGCGACTGAAATGATTGTCATGGGCTTTATTGAACCATTTGCTAAAGAATTACCGATGGAATACGCGGTTGAACTAAACCAACTCATTAAACTTGAGATGGAAGGATCAATCGGATAAATAGAAAAAAAAGCTTGATCTTAGGATCAGCTTTTTTTATTTTTGTTCAAAAGTAATTTCGCCCTTACCTTGACTTGAATGGATTTTAGCGTAAGCACCATTTAACAAAGTTAATGTCGGTTGAACGTGTCCGATGTCACTGTCCATGATGATTGGTACATTTAAATCACCAAGAATATCGCTTGTGACGGTGTATTGATCCATATCAACAAAGGGCTCAAGCGTCAAAGGTCTACCAAAAATGAAGCCTTTAACGTGTTTAAACCAACCCGCATTTTTTAGTTGCCATAACGCTCGTTTATAAGCAAAGATGTTAAGGTCGCAAGCTTCTAAATACCAAACAATGCCATCATCCTTATAGGTGTCTAAAAACGATGAAACACGATCATATTTCGTGCCTGGATAAAGTAGTAAAACATCTAAACAACCACCGATAAATCTGCCCTCTAAATGGATAGAATCTTCATTTCTAAGGTTTTTCCACTTAGTAGGCTCAGTTAGCTGATAACTAGCAAGGGGGTCGGTGGTTTCCACATTTTTAGGTTCGTGAAACAAGAAACTTGTTTGTGTTGACTTCTTACCTTCAATAAAAGTAAGTGCATTGACTAAGGAAGGATCAAGCACGCGCATTCCAAACTCGGTGACGTTTTGGCCGTAAATACTAGCAACATCAGAAAGTATGGTCAGTAAAAATGTTAAGTTCGTGTTATCCGAATAACCCATAAAAAACTTAGGCTTAAGCGACTTGATGACATCAAAATCAATGAAATCAAGTATTTCCATCATAACCTCACCACCACCAACACTCCAAATGAAGTCAACTTGATCGTTTTGGTAAAGATTCATGAAGGCTTCTGCCCTTTTTTCTTTTGAATCAGAAGCACCGTTTTGATAACCGAAAATCGATCCTTCAATTACGATTTGATAACCTAAGGACTTAAACCTTGTAATGGCTTCATTTAGCCTGGTTTGGTAGGGATCAATGTTTGCGCCAAACGATGGGGCAAAAATACCTATTGTACCACCTTTTTTAATAAATGACGGGTATTTCATAATATCACCTCTTAGTAAATTATAGCATCATTTAATGAAAAAAATAAAATTCTACTGTCAAAATGAGGTATTTGAATTGTTATATAGGTGTATAAAGAAATAATTATATGAATTATGGGTATATTTTGTGAATTAAGACAAAACTATAGGGAATCTATAAGCTTTATAATATAATGGTATTGGTGATTCTATGAGCTATTACTATTTAATTATAAACGGCATCAATCAAGTTAATCAAGAGGACTATCAAGCTATTTTGAGCTTATTCTCTGAAATGATGTATCGTCCTAGCTTCAAACTAGAGACCGAAAATTTAATCATCATCGCTGAAATGAAAGAAGATATCTCTTTTTACGATGTCATAAGTAACACGAATCAAGAATTCTATTTAAATCTATCATTGTATGAATCCATTGAATTTCAAACGATTGAAGAACTTTTGAAAGATTTAAAAAATAAGTCTAGCATTCTTGAGTTCAATACGGTATACTTAAACGAGAAGATTTTAATATATAATCGATTTAAGCCTATTTTTGATGAAAAAACCCGTCAAGAGATGCTTAAAGAGTTTTATTACGATCAAGAATTCTTGCACATGATAAAGGTTTTTCTTGAAAAAAACCAGAACTCTAGTGAAGCTTCAAAAGCGCTTTATTTACACCGAAATACACTCAATAATCGAATTGAGAAATTTTATAAAATCACGGGTTATGATTTAAGAAAATTTGAAGATGCAGCGCTTATATATATCATAGTAAAGGATTGTTAAAAATGATTTATAACACAACACATTACAGTTCAAATCTATATAAAAGATTGAACCAACATTTATTTTGGAGTACTCAATTTAAAATGAGTTTACTTGCTGTCTTACCGATATTAGTTATGGCAATAGCTCTATACTTCATGGGGGAAAACGTGATTTTCTTTGTGAGTTTAGGTCTTATTGGTGTTTTATTGATATCGACATTCATGTTGCTTTTCTTTGAAAACACATCAATTTCTAATGCATCAAGAAAGTATCCTGATAAAAAACTATATTATGAGTTTAATGGAAAAGATTTTAAGGTCATTGTTAAAACCGAAGACACTAAGACCGAAGAAGTGATTACTTATAACGAAATAAAACGCGTTAAAACGAATAAGAAATATATGTTCATATACTTGTCAAAAAAAGACCTTTATGTGGTCGATAAACGAGGTTTTGAAACATTAGATGATTACCGTGGCATTCATGATTTATTCAAAGATCGATTTTTAGTATAGGAATGTGCAATTTGCACATTTCTTTTTTTTTGTCTTTGACTTATAATGTAAGCGTTGACAACTAAAAACAAAAGGAGTGAACTAAATGGCAACTTTAAATTTAAAAAATATTAACAAGATTTATCCAAATGGTGTTCAAGCGGTTTTCGATTTCAATTTATCGATTAAAGATAAAGAGTTTATCGTATTCGTTGGCCCATCTGGTTGTGGTAAATCAACCACATTAAGAATGATTGCAGGTCTAGAAGAAATTTCATCAGGTGAATTATACATTGATGATTTACTAGTTAATGACGTTGCACCAAAAGATAGAAATATCGCGATGGTATTCCAATCTTATGCGTTATACCCACACATGAGTGTGTATGACAACATGGCTTTCGGATTAAAGATTCGTAAAATGCCAAAAAATGAAATCGACGTCAAAGTGAAAGAAGCTGCGGCAGTCTTAGGCTTAACTGCTTACTTAGATCGTAAGCCAAAAGCGTTATCTGGTGGTCAAAGACAACGTGTTGCTTTAGGTCGTGCGATTGTACGTAACGCTAAAGTATTCTTAATGGACGAACCACTATCAAACCTTGATGCGAAGTTACGTGTTCAAATGCGTGGGGAGTTAATTAAACTTCATAACCGTATCAACACAACAACAATTTATGTTACCCATGACCAAATTGAAGCGATGACAATGGCTAGCCGTATTGTTGTAATGAAAGATGGTTACATCCAACAAGTAGGTGCGCCAAAAGACATTTATGACCATCCAAACAATATGTTCGTTGCAGGATTCATCGGTACACCACCAATGAACTTTGTTGAAGGTGTTGTTGGTAAAGATGGCTATTTTATTGCTGATCAATCTAAAATCAAAGTTCCAGAAGGAAAATTAGAAATTCTTAAACAAAATAACTTCCTAGGCAAACCAGTTGTCTTAGGTATTCGCCCTGAAGATATTCATGACGATAAAGTTGTTATGGAAACTTACCCAGAATCAAGAGTAAACATCGTGGTAGACGTGGCAGAATTATTAGGTGCTGAAACAAACATTTATACAACAATCAATGGTTCAAGCATTTGCGCAAGCGTAGATGCAAGAGCAGACATTAAGATTGGGGATAAATTAGAATTAGCAATTGACATGAACAAATGTCATTTCTTTAACCCAGAAACTGAATTAAGACTAGTCTACGACATCAATAAGGAGTAAATTAAAAGGCCGATAAGGCCTTTTTCTTTTTATAAAAATATGAAATATTTAATCTATAAAGATAACCAAACCCACGTATATTTAGAAAAACGCACGATTGTATGTAACGTTGTCCCGCAAACATTTATTAAAGAACTTTGTTTATCAAGACTATTCAGTTACGATGGTATGGTTCAGGCCATTAAACAAAAACTGAATATCAAAACAAATGTACCGATCTATTTGTCTTACGAGTTAATCGTATTTCCAATTGCCTGTCCAAGATATAAAGAAACAATTTGGCTGAATTATAAGAAGATATATCGCTATCTAAAAGAGGACTATCAAACAAAAGTCATCTTTTGGGACAAAACGAGTATCCGCCTAAATGTCTCTTATAAGACGATTGAAAAAAAGTTAAGGGAATGTGAAAAAATCATTAATCATATGGCCACAGAAAAGATGAGTGTTTATAATATGTGATTGATAACATTTTCATCAAAGCACATATGGAAAAAAACTCGTTTTAATGATATAATAAACACGATTAATACCATTATAAATTTATTGGAGGAATTATATGGACAAGAAAACGATTAGAGATATTAACGTCTCATCAAAAAAAGTATTAATTCGTGTGGATTTTAACGTACCGATGAAAGACGGCGTCATCACGGATGAAAACAGAATTGTACAAGCGTTACCAACCATCAAACACGTGGTTGATCAAGGTGGTAAAGCCATTTTATTCTCTCACTTAGGAAGAGTTAAAGACGAATCGGACAAAGCAGGTGCTAGCTTAAGACCTGTGGCTCAACGTTTGGCTGAATTACTGGATAAAGAAGTTCTATTTGTTCCTTTTACAAGAGGTGAAGAACTTGAAGGTGCCATCAATTCACTTGAGGATGGTCAAGTTTTAATGTTTGAAAACACACGTTTTGAAGACATTGAAGGCAAAAAAGAATCGAAGAACAATGAAGAACTAGGTAAATATTGGGCTTCACTTGGTGATGTGTTTGTTAACGATGCGTTTGGTACCGCTCATAGAGCACACGCTTCTAACGTTGGAATTGCATCTAACATAGAAACAACCGTCGCAGGCTTCTTACTAGAAAAAGAAATTGAATTTATCGGTGGTGCAGTCTCAAACCCTAAACGTCCTTTTGTTGCCGTATTAGGTGGGGCTAAAGTATCAGATAAAATTGAAGTTATTTCGAATTTATTAAAGGTGGCAGACCACGTCATCATTGGCGGTGGTATGGCATTTACTTTCTTAAAAGCTCAAGGACATGAAATTGGCAAGAGTTTATGTGAAATCGATAAAGTTGATTTAGCTAAAGACTTATTAGAACAAGCTAAGGGTAAAATTGTATTACCTACCGACTTCAGATTCACAACAGAATTTAGCAACAACGAACCATCACAAATTGGTTCTATTGAATTAATCAAAGAAAACGAAATGGGCTTAGATATTGGGCCAAAATCGGTTCAACTATTTGCAAATATTCTAAAAACAGCTAAGACAGTTGTGTGGAATGGACCTATGGGCGTATTTGAAATGTCAAATTACGCAGCAGGTACCATCGGCGTTTGTGAAGCGATTGCTAACCTTAATGGTGCAACAACCATTGTTGGTGGTGGTGACTCTGCAGCAGCGGCTATTCAATTTGGATTTGAAGACAAATTCACACACATCTCAACCGGTGGTGGCGCATCACTTGAATATTTAGAAGGTAAAGTCTTACCAGGCGTTGAATGCGTTAATAATAAGTAATGGACATTGGCAGTAAAATCAGAGAATTGAGGCTTGAGAATGGTTTGACTCAAGAAGAGTTAGCGAACCGTTTAGAGTTGACAAAGGGTTATATTTCACAGCTTGAGAATAACCTATCGTCGCCCTCAATGACTACTTTATTTTCAATACTTGAGGTGTTAGGAACTGATGTGTCAGATTTCTTTAGCAATCAAATTGAAGAACAAATAGTTTTCAAACAATCCGACTTTTTTGAAAAAGAAAATAGTGATCTTAAGCATAAGATTAGCTGGATTGTTCCAAATGCATTAAAATATGAAATGGAACCGATCATTATTGAAATTGGTCCTGGTGGCTCTTCTGAAATGGACGACCCACATGCTGGTGAAGAGTTTGGTTATGTTTTAGAAGGCGAAATTACCTTGTTTATCAACAAAAAAAAGCATATAATAAGAACAGGGGAAACTTTTTATTATTTAGCAAATAAGGAACATTATTTGCATAATCACACAACTAAGAAAGTTAAAGTATTGTGGATAAGCACACCACCGATGTTTTAAGAAAGAGGGCAAAAAAATGGAAAAAGAAATTATTGTTAAAAGTACAACGGGATTACATGCAAGTCTTGCGGTAAAAATCGTACAAACGGCTTCAAAATATGCGGTAGAAATCGAACTACATTATCAAGATAAAGTAGTCGATTTGAAATCGATTTTAGGCCTAATGTCACTCGCGATTCCTCAAGGACAAAACGTGAGAATTGTTGCAACTGGTAAAAACGCAGAAGCAGCGATCAACGACATTGCGGCAATCTTAGAATAAGGGGATTATAATGAATAAATTACGTCGACCTGTCATTGCAGGTAACTGGAAAATGTTTAAAACGAGAGATGAAGCGTTACAATTTATTTACGCTGTCAATCAGGAAGTACCTGAGGCATCTGCCGTTGAATCAATTATTTGTGCCAATGATGTGTTACTAAGATGCTTAGTAAAACGTCAAGGTGAAAACCTAAAGATTGGTGCTCAAAACATGCACTTTGAAGAAAATGGTGCATTTACAGGTGAAACCTCACCTTTAGTATTAGAAACAACGGGTGTCACATACGTCATCATCGGACATAGCGAAAGAAGAGCGATGTTCAACGAAACAGACGAAACCGTTAACTTAAAGCTAAAATCAGCAATTAAACATGATTTAACACCAATTGTTTGTGTCGGTGAATCATTAGAAGTTAGAGAAAACGGAACAACGGACGAAGTGGTTAAACAACAAGTTGTTAAAGCATACGATGGTGTTGGTGTGGATGAAGCATTAAAATCAATCATTGCTTATGAACCAATTTGGGCGATTGGAACTGGTAAAACGGCAACGCCTGAACAAGCGGAAGAAACCATTAAAGCGATTAGAAATGTGTTAGTTTCTTTATATGGAAATGACGTCGCTTCAAAAGTACGTATTTTATATGGTGGTTCTGTAAACCCTAAAAACGTGGATGTTCTTCTACAACAAGAAAACATTGATGGGGCTCTAGTCGGTGGTGCATCACTAGACCCAATGAGTTTCTTAACACTTGTTAAAGCAGCTGTGAAATAAAAAATAACGTAAAAGAGAGGCAAAATTGCCTCTCTTTATTTTTTTATTCAAGTTCTAAGTATTTTTTTTGCTCGATTCGTTTGATTTCTTTTGGAATCTCAAGTCTTAGTATGCCTTGATCAAATTTACCTTTGACGTCATTGATACTGACGTTTCCAACGTAATAGCTGCGTTTTAAGTTACCATAGTAGCGTTCTTGTCGGATGATTTTTCCATCCTTGGATTTTTCATCCTTTTCTTCTTTCTTGTTAGCCTCAACGGTTAAATAACCATCATCGATTGTGACTTTGACATCTTTTTTATCAAAGCCTGGCAATTCAATGTCTAGCAAGAAATGCGTGTCTGTTTCTTTGATGTCGGTTCTCATGATTGATTCATTGCTGAAGAATGGTGAGAGTCTAAATTCATCGAAGAAACCATCAAAAATGTCTCTTTGTCTTTTCAATAAATTTGTCATACAAATCCACCCCTTATTAAATTTATTGCGTACCATCGTGGGTACAACTATATATTACCACTATTATCTGGCACTGTCAAGTATAGAGTGCTAAAATCGTACACATAAAAAATGATTTTCGGTTCTTAATATACAATAAGAATATCTGAGTATTTGTGTTATAATATAAACAATAAATGAGGTGTTTCAAATGAAAAAAATCATCATAATAGGTGCAGGTGTTGGTGGGCTTGCATCGGGCATCCGATTACTAAAAATGGGATTTGATGTTGAGATTTTTGAGAAAAACGAAAAAGTTGGCGGGCGTATGTATCAAATTGAAGAAAAGGGATTTAAGTTTGATGTGGGGCCAACGATTGTGATGATGCCTGAAATATACAATGAAATTTTTGAAGTATCAGGAGTTGATCCTAAAGATTACATTGACATGAGTTTATTATCACCGATGTATGACATCCACTTCAAAGATCAGACAAAATTGAGAATCTCTACCGATTTGACACAGCTAGTTAGTCAATTAGAAAAAATAGACCCGACAGATGCCCAGGGGTATTTAGCTTACCTTTCGGATGTCTACAAGCGGTTTTTAATTGCTAAAGAACACTTCCTAATGAAGTCTTATTCAAAACCAATTCAATTCTATAATCCAAAAAGCTTATATCATTTGCTTAGACTAAGAACGCTTAATAGCGCTTATGATTCAATTTCTTCATTTGTAAAAGATGAAAAATTGAGACAAGCGTTATCATTTCAAACACTATACATTGGTGTATCACCATTTACCGGACCCTCGATTTATACAATCATTCCGATGATTGAACTTCTTTATGGTGTTTGGTATATCAAAGGTGGCATGTACGAAATGGCAAATCAAATGAAAAGACGTTTTCTTGAGATGGGTGGAAAACTGCGTTTAAATGAAAATGTCAGCGAAATATTAATTAAAGACAAAGTTGCTTACGGGGTGATCAGTAATGATGAACATCACCACAGTGACATTGTCCTGACAAATGCGGATTTTCCTTATGCCAACAGCGAACTGATAAAAGAGGAAAAAGACAAAGGTAAATACACAACTAAAAAAATACATAAGATGTCTTATTCAGCATCGAGTTTGGTTATTTATTTGGGCTTAGATAAAAAATATAAAACCAATGTTCATACCCTGCGTTTTGCCAACGATTTTAAGAAAAATATCAATGATCTCTTTTGTTTTAATGTTCCAGAGGATCCCTCTTTTTACATGTACAGTCCCACTCAAGTAGATGAGACGTTATCACCAAAAGGAAAAGAAATCATTTATGTCTTAGTACCAGTGCCATCGCTTCATAAAGGGATGACTTCATGGAGTGAGGCGTTTCAGAAACAATACGTCAACGAAGTCTTAGATATGATTAGTCAAATTGATGAATTTAATGACATAAAAGATCACATCGAGGTCATGCGTGTATTCACACCAGATGATTTTAAGAAACAATTTAATCTACAATTTGGGGCTACGTTTGGTCTTCGACCAGTCGTCACACAATCGCTTTACTTTAGACCACAAGCACGGTCGAAAACGGTTAAAAATTTGTATTTCGTCGGTAGTTCAAATCACCCTGGAGCGGGTGTGCCGATTGTTATGTTATCTGCGGATATCGTAACACGAGAAATAAAGAAAGATAGTGAAAAATAATGAACGGACTTGAACCGGTATTAATTATAATTGGCCTACTTATCTTTTTTCTTGTGATGGGCTATATCCTCTATTTGAGTATTGAACTAAGAAAAATTGAATACATCATTAAGGTCAATTCATTAACCTTTTATAAGGCGTTTTCAAGTTTAAAGTCTAGAAAACAACGACACGCGGTTTACGCCGTTTATGCGTTTTGTCGCTACGCAGACGATCTTGCAGATGAATATAAAGACGAATTAGGTCTGATAAGGCTTAAAGAGCAATTAGATGACTATAAGAAAAGAAAAACAGCTAATACCCTTGTTTTTCGTGCGTTAAAGAGGTACACAAGAAGCTTCTATCCAAGTGATTACGATTATGAGCCGTTTTATCGGATGATTGAAGGTCAAATAAACGATATTCATTTTAAAGACATTGAAACCTTAGAAGAACTTTATACGTACTGTGATTTAGTTGCAGGGACCGTAGGACAAATGTTATTGCCAGTCCTTTCGCCCACTAACTACAAAGAGCTAAATGACTTTGCGATAGGCTTAGGTAGAGGGATGCAAATAACCAACATTCTAAGGGACATCAAAGAAGATAAAATCAAGAATAAACGTGTCTATTTACCTAAAACGATGTTAGATGCCTACGGATATCATAGAAAAGACATCGATCACAGTGTGATCAATGAGCCATTTATTGAGCTATTTAAATCGCTTAGTAAAATCGCCTACGACTCCTATCAACAAGCACTTGATCAGTTAAACCGATTCGAGTCAGATATCACTAAACCACTCGGACTAGCAATCGTTTTATATCGAGGGATTTTGGACAAAGCAATTTTAATGAATTATGACGTATATTCGTGTAGAATAGTATTGAATAATCAAGAAAAAAGAGAAAAAGTCGAACAGTTTTTACAATCTATAAAGGGAGAAAAAGAAAATGTACGCGAATAATTGGTTAGGTATTATTCTTTCTTATGTGCTTGTTTTTGTCATCATTGGGGTATCAACGGTGCTACAAAAAAAAGGGATTTTAAAAGATGAAGGGGCAAGAAAATTCATTCACATCGGTGTTTCAAATTGGTGGATTTTGGCAATGTTATTTTTTGATAACGTATGGTTTGCGATTATACCACCAATTACATTTATTATTTTAAATTATGCGAGTTACAAAATGAACTTGATTAAATCGATGGAACGCAGTGGAAATGGTAATTTAGGTACCGTATATTTTCCGATTTCATTATTGATTTTGGTTATTGTGAGTTTTGGCGTACTTAAACAGCCAGAAATTGGAGCGATTGGTATTTTAATCCTTGGTTATGGGGATGGTTTTGCTGCTGTGATTGGTCAAAAATACGGTAAACACAAGCTGAAGTTTAACAAATCACTTGAAGGAAGTCTTGCAATGTTTGTTGCTTCACTTGTCGTGTCGCTGATCATATTATTCATCTATCAAGGTAATTCGGCATTTTATTTAGCGCCGATCATTGCAATTTTAGCAACTGTGATTGAACTATATACACCTAAAGGGTTAGACAACTTGACTGTGCCCTTATCAAATTCATTGGTTTATTACTTATTAATATTAGTTATTTAAGGGGTATCTATGACAAAAGAACTACTGATTGGATTTTTATTAAGTTTTATTGTGGCATATATGGCCTACAAAAAACAATCACTTAATTTTAGTGGTTTTTTTGCTGCAGTGTTTTTTGGTACCATCATCTATGGATTCGGTAGTTATGTGATGTGGGGGTCTTTAATATCGTTTTTTGTTTCTTCGTCGATACTTACAAAAATTCACGATCAAAAGATGGGTTATAGGAGTGAGAAAGAGGGCAGAAATTATATCCAAGTTATTTCAAATGCTTCAATTGCCTCAGTCTTTGCTATCTTATACTACGTATCTAACAATCCATTATTGCTAATCGCAGGCATCGTTTCAATCGCTTCAAGTAACGCCGACACATGGGCAAGCGAAATCGGAGTTTTTTCAAAAGGAAAGACGGTTTCCATATTGACGTTTAAAGAAATTAAGCGAGGGGAATCGGGTGGCGTTAGTTTACTAGGAACAACGTCGTCATTAATTGGGGCACTTTGGATTGGATTGACTGCATTCGTCCTTCTAATAATTCATCGAAATGACCCACTATCAACGACGCTCTTATACGTATGGATGATCATCGTTGGTGGATTTATTGGTTGTTTATTGGATTCGTATTTGGGTATACTTGTTCAAGCGAAGTATAAAGGTGAGCGTAGTGGTATTTTTTCTGAATCAAAGTATTTAAAAGGTGAAAAAGCAGTACTGATTTCTGGGTTTGTTTTCATAACCAATGACATGGTTAACTTTCTAAGTGCACTTTTTGCTTCTTTGGTTACTTTAATGGTCTACGCCTAGTGGTCATCAATTAAATAAGACTTGTATAACAAGGCACCTAGTCCACATGAGCGTGAACTAGGTGCTTTTTTAGCTTCATATCTTATTTCTTGTAAACTGATAAAAAGATGTTATAATTTAAGTATGGAACCGGTTAACTTAATGAGGATGTGATCGAATGAATTACTTTGTAACAAGTGAACAATACATTAAAGATAAATACGACGTTGATGTGGTTAAAGATATCTTACTAGACAGAGAAGATCGAGCGATTTTATTGATGGATGCAACCAACAAAACAGATGTGTTATTTCATTTATTAAGCGGAAGTTTGTCGACATTGGGCTTAAGTGATGATAAAAAAACAATGAAGTTTGATGATTTTTATCTACTGATTGACTATGACAATAAATACGCGCAAATCAGCTCAAAAAAAGAATACAAAAGATACATCGATAGTGAGCTGTTTCGTTTTGCAGGAACATCGGATGTGACGTTTCCAATCATCAGTTCATTTGGACGTTTTTGGTTACGTTTTGTTATTTATCCAATTCGAAATAAAACGGATTTGTTTAGTGTCTTTGTTTATAATTTAACTGAATTAATGAATAAAGAAGAACTAAATTATGAGCGAACGCATAAAGATTCACTAACGGGTTTATTTAATCAATACACATTTGACTATCATTATGGGCTTCGTTATCAAAATGAAAATTTCCATGTCATGTATTTGGATTTAGATGACTTTAAAGAAATAAATGACCGATATGGGCATTTGGTTGGAAATGATTTTTTAAAAGCATTTGGTCAAGTACTAAAAAGCCAAGAGTGTGAACTCAATCATTTCTACCGCATTGGTGGTGATGAATTTGTTGGATTGTTGTTTTTGCCGGAACAAGATGTAAAACAAATGGCGCAAACCATCATCAATCGAACGAAAGAAATCAAGTTCAAGGGGATTCGAAGTAAAATTAGTGTTTCAATCGGTGTATCTAAGTACGTTGATCAAATAGATCCGGTAAGAAAAGCAGATGAACTACTTTATGAAGTCAAGAGTAAAGGGAAAAACGATTATTTATTTGGATAAAAAAAAGTCCGAGCAGTTGTCTGCTTGGACTTTTAAATTATCTGTTGTAAAATTCAACGATTAATTGTTCTTTGATCTCTGGTAAGATTTCGTTTCTTTCAGGATATCTTACAAATGTACCAACCATTGTTGATTCATCGTAGGATACGAACTCTTTACGGATAACCATTGCTTGAAGTGCGTTTTGTACAACAACTAATGATTTAGATCCGTCACGTAAAGTGACCTTTTGACCAGGAACTAAGCGGTATGATGGAATATCCACTTTTTTACCGTCTACTAAGATATGACCGTGGTTAACTAATTGTCTAGCTTGTGCTCTACTATTAGCGAATCCTAAACGGTAAACGATGTTGTCTAATCTTGATTCTAATAATCTCAAGAAGTTTTCACCGTGTACACCCTTAAGTTTCTTTGATTCAACGAAAGTCTTATGGAATTGTTTTTCAGAAACACCGTAAGTAAATCTTACTTTTTGTTTTTCTTGTAACTGAGTACCATAGTCGCTTAATTTGCTGCGACGTTGACCGTGTTGACCAGGTGCATAAGGACGACGTTGTAATTCTTTGCCAGTTTCAGAAATTGAATATCCTAAACGGCGTGAAATTTTCCATGATGGTCCTGTGTATCTACTCATAATTTTTTTACCTCCTTATAGTTTTGGTGGTAAAAAATGCATTAATAACTACAAGGAGATCGACATTTCACTTTCACCTTAAAGCAGAAAGGTTACTTGTTGCCCCTGCTGGGATGTGATCTAATTCTTATAATTTAATTATTGCCTGCTTTTACCGACAAATGATATTATATATCTTTATTTAAGAAATGTCAATCAAATTTGATAATACTTAAGTATTAGTTTTGAAATTTCCGTTAAAAACTGTTCGGTTTCTAAATCGAAACGGTTATGGATGGGACTATCGATATCAAACACACCGATTTTTACGCCATTTTTAATTAGTGGAATCACTAGTTCAGAGTTCGAATTCGAATCACAGGCGATGTGACCATCGAATTGATGAACATCAGCTACGTTTAATGTTTTTTCTTCTTTGAATGAGGTGCCACACACTCCTTTGCCAACTTCAATTTTAACACAGGCTGGTAGGCCTTGGAATGGACCTAAGATTAGATGATTGTTTTCAAACAGATAGAAACCAGCCCAGTTTAAATCCTCAACGTAAGCTTTAACAAAGGCACTTGCGTTTGATAGCAATGAAATATTATTTTCAGATTCTTCAAATAAACCTGCGGCACTTTCTAGTAGTAATTGATTCATGGTTGTTCCTTCTTTCTTTTGGAATATTCTTATATATTATACCATTAGTGTCGAATAAATATGTTAAAATAGTTATGGTGATAATAAAATGAAATATACTAAGGTTTTAATCCGCTTTGGCGATTTAATGTTAAAGGGGAAAAACAAGCGTGTCTTTATTGAACGCATGATAGCAGCAATCAAATTAAATATAAAAGATTTAAACATCACGATGGATAAAAGACACGATCGCGTGTATTTAAATATCAATGAAGTTCAAGAAAGTGTTGTTAAAGAACGATTGAATCGAATTGCCGGTATTGGTTCTTACAGCTTCGTCGTAGAGTGTGAATCAACCCTAGAAGCGATAAAAGATGTCACAGTTGAGCTGTTAAATCAAAAAGCCAAACCAGGATCGACGATTAAGTTTGAAAGTAAGCGCGCAGACAAAAACTTTCCGTTCACGTCACAAGAAATTTCAAGGCACGTTGCTGGAATGGTTTTAAAGGCACTTGATGGCATTTACAAAGTGCAAATGATTAATCCGGAGATAACGGTCTATATTGAACTTAGAGAAGATAAGTCCTATGTTTACCTAGATTCAATCAAAGGTATGGGTGGCTTTCCTGTTGGGGTAGCTGGGAAAGGACTATGCTTATTAAGTGGTGGTATTGATTCCCCTGTAGCCAGTTATTTGGCAATGAAACAAGGCATTGAGAATGAAGGGATTCATTTTGAATCTACGCCAATGACTTCGATTGAATCGGCACAAAAAGTACTGGATCTAGCCAAAAAAATTGCGATTTTTACACCAAGACATGAATACAAGGTCCATATGGTCCCTTTTTCGATTATACACGAACGTATTTTGACAGATATTTACGAACCTTATATGATTACAGTGATGAGGCGTATGATGTTTCGTATTGCTGAAAAATTAGCTCTAAAGAGAAAAGCGTTGGTATTAATTACCGGTGAGTCGGTCGGTCAAGTGGCATCTCAAACTCTCGATTCAATGAAAACCATTGAAGAAGTGACGACCATTCCAATTCTAAGACCATTAATTACTTACGATAAACAAGATATTGTAAGTATCTCAAAAACAATTGACACATATGACGTATCAATCCAACCATTTGAGGATTGTTGCACCGTCTATGTGCCAAAAGAACCAGCAACCAAACCGAGTGGGAAAAAAGCTGCCTACTATGAATCGTTTTTTGTTGGTTATGAAGCACTTATTGATCAAGTTATTGAACAAACAAGAACCTTCATTGTAACACCAACTTCAACGTTTGATTTGACGCTGCATGGGTTTACTGTTGAAGAGGCATGGGAGGCAATCAATCATGATTAGTTCAAGAGATAACGCAAGAATAAAATGGTTGTTTAAGCTTCAATCAAAAAAGTATCGAGACCAGTCAAACAGCTTTCTCGTATACGGAGAACACTCACTTGAAGAGGCAAAGAAAAATGGCTTTACGTTGGAAATTTATACATCTAATCCAAATAAAGAGGGATTATTGATTTCAGAAGAATTGATGAGGGAATTGTCCTTAACAGAAACACCTTCAGATGTGCTAGCCATTTGTAAGAAAAAAGAATACCCGACGTTATCAAACAAGATTTTAATGCTTGATGATGTTCAAGATCCAGGAAATCTAGGAACACTTATAAGAAGTGCGGTCGGCTTTGGTTTTTCAACCATTATTGCGAGCCATCAAACCGTTGATTTCTATCATGAACGAACCATTAGAGCAACCCAAGGTAATATTTTTTACGCAAGTTTAATTAAAGCACCTCTAATTGAACGTATCGAACAGCTTAAAAAACTAGGTTACAAAGTTTACGCAACCTCTAGTTATGGGTCCCTGAAATTAAAAGAAATAATACCTAGTGATAAGTTAGTCCTTGTGCTTGGTAATGAAGGACAAGGAATCAAACAAGAAATACTCGATTTAGCAGACTATAAAGTAATGATTGAAACCAGTCACATCGAATCATTAAATGTTGGGGTAGCTGGTTCAATCATCATGTACGAATGGCAGGTGTGATTGAATGTCATATATCTCTGGATTCTTCGACTTAGAAAAATCAAGTCTTGAAGAACAACTACGCATTGCTAAAGAATTGGATATGAAATACATAGGTCTAAGAAAAATTGATGAAAAAATGATTCACGAATTAAGTGAATCAGACATTAAACGAGCAAATGAACTGTTAAAACAAAACAAACTCACTGTCTCGGTTGTTGAAATTTCATACGATCAATACCACATTTTAGAAGACGAAAGCTTCAGTATCATCGAAAAAGCATTTTCGAACGCAGATAATTTACACGCAAAAGTTGTGTCGATCAAATTACCTCAAATTGATGATTTTGATACGCAATCAACGATGTTACTGGACTGGATAAAAAAGGTCTATCAACTGACTAAAAAATCAAAGTTTGAACTTTCATTTAATTACAGAGAAGGTTACTTATCTGGGCATTTAGCGTATCTAGTATCGAACATAAAACAGATAAATTTCATCTACGATGGTACTATGTTTTATCAAAATCAGATTTCAACTACCACCGTATATCGATTACTAAGAAACGTTCTTTCAAGTATTAAAATTAATGATATTACGAAGGATTTTGAAGCGTGTTTGATTGGTTTAGGTAATACAAACATCATTGACATAATTAAGAAGCTTAAAAGAGATAAGTTTAAGGGCTTTATTATGCTAGATAACAATCTAACTGACTATCTACAAAATAGAGATAAATCATATGAAAAAAAATCTATCTTTACATTTTTTTCAAAGAAAAAAAGTAACAAAGAACGCTATTTAAAAATGGATTCTAAATTAGGGCTTAACCAAGAGAGTCAATTGACTTATGGTATGTTACTAAAAGCGGAAAAAACCATCATAGAAAAAATAATTGAGTAGTAGTTAATCGAAGGGATGATGACATGGGTTTTTGGGAGTTTTTAATTACTGAAATGATTTGGCATTTGGTGTTTATCGGTATGGGTATGCTGATAATTAGTGTTCTTGCAAATTTCTATTTTGAACGCACGTTTCATCGCCCGATCATTCAAAAAGTTTTGAATGTGACCTCTAATTTTCTCGCGGTTACGGCAACACTTGTTTTTATCACGGCGTTAATCGCATCCGTTATCGAAAATATGCAACTCTATAATTGGATTATTCTTGGATTTATCGTGATAAGCTTAATTGTTTCAGTTAAAGTTTATAAGGGTGATTGATCATCTCGCACCACAAAAAAAAGCAACTAGTCGCCTAGCTGCTTTTTTCTTAGATTTCGTCTTCTTCAGTTTCGTACAAATCAAATAGCGGTGTAGCACCTGGAATCTCAAGATAAAGTTTCGTTGTGTACATGATGCCATCTAAATGATCGTATTCGTGTTGGAACACAGTCGCAGGATAGCCATCCAAATCCATTTCTCTTAAAACAAAGTCATTGGACTGTAAATCATAAATATAGGCTTTCATGCGTATTGAAACGTATCTAGGTGTGATGCCTTCGGTTTCTCTATCAACCGATAAACAGCCCTCACCACCTGGAATATAAGTCATTTCTTTTGAATGGTGTGTGATGACTGGATTAACAACAATCATAGAATAGAGTTTTCCATCAAGATCGTGTACGTGCATTGCAAACATTCGTTTTGATACATTAATTTGTGGGGCAGCTAGCCCTACACCAGCACGTAATCCGTGCTTTTTGGCTAGTTCATCATCTTGTGAATTAATGACGTATTGAAGTAGTGAAAAGCCAAGGTTACGATCGGCAATCGAAACTGGAAGTTTGACAGGGGCTGCTTTTTTAGTTAGAGTCGGATGGCCTTCTCTAATGATATCTTTCATTAAAATCATGGATTAAACACCTCATAATAATTATATCATAAGTTGTTTCTAAGAAAACCGGATTGATTTCAAAAAAAACTGATGCAAGTTTAATAATGCGTAATAAAAATGTGTATTTTTTCTCTTTATTTTGACATTAAGCATAAAAAAAAGTATAGTTATAGTAGGGTGAAACTATGGATAGAATGGCAATTATATTTAAAGCATACGAAGTTGCAGACGAGATTAAGTCAAGTGAGACATATCAAAACTTAATTAAACTCAAAATAGAGATCGATTCGAAGTATAAAGAAGAGATTATGGCATTCAAAAAAGCCAGCGATGCGTATAATACAATAATGGAGACCGGTGGGACTTACCACCCAGACTTCAAAGAAACCGTTAAACGTTTTGCGCTAGATAAGCGCGTTTTATTTGAAAAAGAAGAAGTGAAAAAATACATTGAATTAGAGAGTTTAATCCAAAAAGAATTAGATGAAATATCTAGAACACTTGGTGAGATGGTTTCATCACACATCAAGACACCAAATGAATTTGGATTCACGAAAGAGGGAAGTTGTCATGCGCATTGATCGGATTTCATACATTGTGTATTATAAAAATAAAGAAGCCATTAAAAAAGTAGAACAATTAGACGTGAATGTGACTTATAACTCGACGCGGCTTAAGTTTCTAACGATTTATTTTGATCGTGCCAATGAAAAAGACATTAAACGTAAATTAGAACAAATGAAGGGAATCATAAGATATGAACCTTCGCTACTAGAGAATCAAAAAATAATTTTCGAAGTGTAAAGGAAAAATACTTGACATATAATTTTAAATCCGTATAATAAGACTAGATGTAAAAGGAGTTGAATAATATGGTAAAAATCAGATTACAACGTTTTGGTTCAAATAAAAAACCATTTTACCGTGTAGTTGCTGCTGACGTGACTTCACCAAGAGACGGAAAGTTTTTAGAAATCATTGGAACATATGATCCACTACAAACACCTGCTTTAGTGAATATCGATAAAGAAAAAGCTGCTAGATGGATTGCAAATGGTGCAAAACCAACTGAAACTGTTAAAAGTTTATTTAAAAAGTATTCTATCTTAGATAAGTAAAACCAAAGGGAGGGGAAAAAAATGGCTATAAATTATGATGTATTAATTAAAAACATGGTAACGCCATTAGTGCTTCACCCTGAGGATGTACTTGTTAAAACACTAGCGGATGATGGCAATGAATTAGCAATTCAAGTCCTAGTCCATGAAGATGACCTTGGTCGTGTGATTGGTAAAGGTGGAAAGATTGCTTCTGCCATTCGTACAATTGTGTATGCTGGTGCTTCTAAAGAAGGCAAGCACGTTCGCATTGATATTGATGCATTTTAAAAGGAGATAATATCTCTTTTTTTATTTTTAAAAAGGGACTATAATGTAGGTGGTGATACGATGAGTTATGAAATTGGAAGAATGATTAATACACACGGCATTCGAGGCGAAGTCAAAGTAAAAACGGATTCGGATTTTGATCGTTTTGTTGTGGGAAAAACAGTGTATTTGTTCGATAAAGAAGAAAAAAGAGAGTTTACGATTAAAGCTGTTAGGAAATTCAATCAAGGATTAATTATTAAATTTCAAGGGATTGATGACATTAATGACATCGAGTATTTGAAAGGTTCTTTAATCTATACTGATGAAAAACCAGTCTTAAAAGAAGATGAGTATCATTATAAAGACTTGATTGGCTTAAACGTCTATAATAAAAACAATGAATTGATCGGTATCGTTAATGACGTCATGGATGTGCCACAGGGGCACTTACTACAAGTTAAAACGAGCGAGAAGATGGTTTTAATTCCATTTGTAAGTGCATTTATTAAAGAAATTAATGACCAGTCAATTAAAATCGAAGAAATCGAAGGCTTGTTATGAGAATTGACATTATTACCATTTTCCCAGAAATGATTAAACCAATGTTCAATGAATCGATCATGAAACGTGCAGTACTCCAAAATCTGATTGAAATCAATGTGATTGATTTAAGAGATTATAGTGTATTAAAACACAATAAAGTAGATGATACACCTTATGGTGGTGGGGCTGGGATGGTTTTACAATTTCCACCATTTTATTTAGCTTTAAAAAATCTTAGAAACGAACAAACACACGTCATGTTGACCTCGCCTAGGGGTAAAACATTCAACCAACAACGAGCAATCGAACTTCAACAAAAACAACACATTATTATTCTATGTGGTCATTATGAGGGCATTGATGAACGCGTTCACGACATGGTTGATGAGGAAGTATCAATTGGCGATTATGTTCTAACGGGTGGTGAACTTGCTGCAATGGTCATTACCGATGCGCTTGCAAGACTTCAAGATGGCGTAATCAAGAAAGATTCTTATGAACAGGATTCGTTTCATATGGGTTTATTAGAACATCCACATTACACCAAACCTTTTTCTTACGAAGGTAAGGAAGTTCCAGAGGTTTTGACTTCAGGAAACCATAAAGAGATTGATCGTTGGCGACGATATCAATCACTGAAACAAACATTTTTAAAACGTCCAGATTTATTAAACGGATTTCCACTTGATAAAGAAGATATTAAAATGCTTGAAGAAATCAAAAAAGAGTCGAATATTAAAGAATAAAAATAGAATCAAGAAAAAAGAAACAAAAAGACTTGATGTATTTCTATATCTGTGATATAATTTCAAATGCCGTAAATCGGTAAAGCACAGTGGTCCGCTAGAGAATCCTTTATGAACACTGGAAGAGTAGGAGTGAATACAATGGCAAGAGCAAAAGGTCAAGCATTGATTGCTGAACTAACACAAGCATACATCAAGGAAGTTCCAACTTTCTATCCAGGTGATACTGTAAAAGTGTATGTAAAAATTAAAGAAGGTAACCGCGAACGTATCCAATTATTTGAAGGATTGGTAATTAAACGTCAAGGTGGCGGTATCAGTGAAACATTTACAGTACGTAAAGTTTCATACGGTGTTGGTGTTGAACGTACGTTCCCAGTGAACAGCCCATCAATTGACAAGCTAGAAGTTGCACGTAGCGGTAAAGTTCGTAGAGCTAAACTTAACTACATCAGAACACTTTCAGCTAAGGCGTCACGTATCAAAGAAAAACGTCAAAAGTAATTTTATTAAGATTGACAGACCAACCGCAATTGTGGTTGGTTTTTTCTTTCGGAATATGAAAAAAATAACATGAATGAAAAAATTTTCATAATACGCTTGAAAGCCTTTACACGAAGTGTTATAATTAAATAGAATTTAAAGGAGTTGAGGGTATGAGTTCAAAAGTAACAATTTATGAAGTCGCACTAGCAGCTAGAGTATCATTAGCAACGGTTTCTAGGGTCTTAAATAACCCAGAAAAAGTGAAAGCAGATACGAAGGATCGTGTGCTAAGAGTGATTAAAGAATTAGGGTATCGACCAAATGCGATAGCAAGAGGTCTAGCGAGCAGAAAAACCACAACTGTGGGTGTTTTAGTCTCAGATATTACAAGAGCAAGTGTGGCTGAAATGCTAGCGGGGATTGCAGACATTGCTATGAAATATAGCTATTCTGTGAAGCTTTTTAGTGCGCACGATGATGTGAATGTAATTGACCTATTAAAAGAAATTGTCGCTGAACAAGTTGATGGGGTATTATTACTAAATGATGAACTTGATTTAGCACATATGAAGCAAATTAAAGACACATTAGAGGAAAATGAAATTCCGCTGGTGTTGGCTAACGTGGTTTACAACGATAAAAATGTACCAAGTGTTTCAATTGATTACGACAAAGCTGGGTATGAAATTACCAAGTTAATGATTGAAGCGGGTCGAAAAGATATTTATCTCGTCAGCACGGTTCGTAAATATTCTGTAAACGAACAAAAAGAACTCGGTTATTCAAGAGCCATGCAAGAAAGCAATCTTGAACCTAGAATTTTTAGAACAAGTGGAACAACTTCAGTTAATAGACAACATTTTGCAAGCTATTTTAGTGATAAAAAAGTCGATGGTGCCATTGGTGTGAGAGACTCGATTGCCGTCTCGTTTATGAATATCATGAGTGAAGCTGGTAAAAAGATTCCTCAAGACATTTTAGTCAGTGGGTTCCAAAATACAAAATATGGTATTTTATCAAGACCGACCTTGACATCGATTGACGTCCCTGTGTATGACATCGGTGCCGTGGCAATGCGTTTATTAACAAAATTAATGAATAAAGAAGCGGTTGATCAAATTAAAATTATTTTACCGCATTACATTGTAAGAAGAGATTCGATGTAATAATCAGTCGATGACAAAAGAAAAGTAGTACTTAAGTGATGAATTTAGAGACTTCATGGTTGGTGAAAATGAAGCAAGCTTAATGACGAATTACACTTTTTGAGGCTAACAATTTAAACGAGGGCTAGTAGTGATACTAGAACTAAGGTGGTACCGCGAATGATTTCGTCCTTAGAATTAATTTTTTAAGGACGTTTTTTTATTTTTTAAATTAAGGAGAAGAAAAAATGACATTATATGATGAATTAGTTTGGCGTGGTTTTGTTAAAGACGTTTCAAACGAAGAAAAAGCAAAACAATTATTAAATGAAGATAAGGTGAAGTTTTATTGTGGGTTTGACCCAACCGGTCAATCATTAACTGTGGGTCACTTGGTTCAAATTGTTAGAATCATGTTGATTGCTAAATATGGCCATCACCCAGTGGTATTAATCGGTGGGGCAACCGGCCTAATCGGTGACCCTAGACAAACCTCTGAGCGTAAATTATTAACCCTTGAACAATCACTTGAAAATGCGGAAAAAATCAAAACGCAAATTGGTCGTTTTCAAAAAGAGGCAACGTTTGTCAATAACAATGATTGGATTTCGAAGATTGACATGATTTCGTTTTTAAGAGATTATGGAAAGAACTTTAACATCAACTACATGCTTTCGAAAGAAACCGTTCAAGCAAGACTTGAAACAGGCATTTCCTACACTGAGTTTTCTTACATGATTATCCAAGCCATAGACTGGCTTCACTTGTATCAAACGATCGATTGTAAGATTCAATTTGGTGGCTCAGACCAATGGGGTAATATCACGACTGGTCTTGAATTAATCAGGAAAACTGTTGGAGATAAACATGATGCGGTCGCAATGAGTTCACCATTGTTGCTTAAGTCTGATGGCACAAAGTTCGGTAAAAGCGAATCTGGTGCGCTTTGGTTAGATCAAACATTAACCTCTCCATACGAACTCTACCAATACTTCTTAAATACAGCGGATGATGATGTCGCAAATTACTTAAAAATGTTGACGCTATTAGATAAAGAAGAAATTGAATTATTAATCCAATCTTCAATTGATAAACCAGAAGAACGAATGGCTCAAAAACGACTGGCTTCTGAGGTAACAAAATTGGTGCACGGGGAAGAACAATTAAAACAGGCAATCAATGTCTCAAATTCACTTTTTAGCGGTGAATTCGGTAGTTTAACTATTGATGAGTTTAAAATGGCTCAAAAAGGGCTAGATAGTATTGAAAAAGATGAAATCAATATTCTAGACGCATTAATCGAATTAAAACTCGCACAGTCAAAACGTGAAGCAAGAGAATTTGTCAAAAACGGTGCAGTTTTAATTAATGACGAAAAGATTACCGATTTTGATTTTGTATTATCTAAGAATATAGGGTATTATAATACATATGCAGTAGTTAGAAGAGGCAAGAAAAAGTTCGCTTTAGTCGTCTTCAAATAGGAGGCATTCTATATGGACATCATTTTATACAACCCACTCTCAAGAAATGGAAAAAGTAATGATGTAGTGTTGCGTTTGAAAGAAACGCTAGAAAAAGAACAAAGTAGTTACAGTGTACATTCGATATTTGAAATTCAAGACATTAATCAGTTTTTAAACGAATTAGACGATGAGGATCGAGTCATTATCGTTGGTGGTGATGGTACCCTTCACCATTTAGCCAACAGCATTTATAATTACAACATCAAACAAGGTATTTATGTCTTAAAAGCAGGTACCGGTAATGATTTTATTCGAAGTTTGAACACAAAAGAGCAGTTAGTAAAAATCAATCCGTATATCTTTGATTTGCCAAGTGCAACCTTTAATCAAAAAAAGCACGTGTTCTTAAACTGTGCTGGCATGGGTGTGGATGCACGGGTATGTCACGTCGTTAATAATTCAAAGAAAAAGAAAAACGCCTTTAATTATTTTCGTAACGCAATCTCAAGTTTTGTTTCACATAAACCAAAACCAATTGAAGTAGAAATCGATGGCAAACAATTAAGCTTTAAAAAATGTTGGTTAGCGGTGGTGCTTAACTCAAAATACGCTGGTGGCGGGATGCGGTTTTCGCCTAAATCCAAACGTGAAGATGATTTGGTGGAACTCATGGTAATTGAACGTATTCCAAGGTTTTTATTATTCATTATTTTTCCAACCATTTATTTAGGGTGGCACGTGATTTTTAAACGTTATGTCAAAATGTATCAAGGAAAAGAAATTAAGTTATCGTTTAAGGAAGATGAATACTTACAGATGGATGGGGAATCCTTTTATCCGGTAAGAGAAATTACCATTAAGCGAAAACATTAGGGAGGAAATACAAATGATCTATGAAAAGGAAATTCAATTAAACACCACGCTCGATAAGGTCAAACGATTCTTACTTGATTATGAAACCTATCAAGATTGGCAACCAACGTTTAAAGGCTACAGTGTCATCAAAGGTAAACCAGGTAGAACCGGGTTTATCGGTATCTTGAATTACAAAAACAACGAGTCTGTGATGCAAATGAAAGTAACCATTGATCAAAACAAGTTACCAGAGTATTTAGTAGAAACGTATGAAATGGATAACGTATATAATCGTTGTGTGAACCATTTTATTGAAAAAGAGGGCAAAATCATTTGGCAAATGGCGGTATTCTTTGAACTCGATGAATCTTCTAACATTCATCAAGAAAAATTTGAAAACGGCACACTTGCGAGCATGAATGCGTTTAAAACATTTATTGAAAATGTCATGTAAATAGTAAAAACAGTTAGACTAACCAATGTTAGCTAACTGTTTTTTCTTTATTTACGGCGATTTAAGCCTAAGCGTTTGTAGACTTTTTGAATTTTCTTATAAGCGATGTTTCTAGCGTTGTCTCTGCCTTGGTCTAGCACGTCATCAAGTGCTTCTGATTTTAGAAGTGCCTGATAACGTTCTTGAATCGGTCTTAAATAATCCACGACTTTAGTCGCTAAATCTTCTTTAAATACTTGGTAAGTTTTACCCTCGTAAAGGGTTTCAATTTGTTTGATTGGTACATCGGTCACTAATGAGTAAATCGTTAATAGATTTGAAATGCCGGGTTTATTTTTTTGGTCGTAGCAGATGGTCGTATCTGAGTCCGTCACTGCCGATTTAATCTTGTTTTTTACAGCGTTTAAATCATCTAATAAGTAGATGACTGACTTTGGATTTTCATCGCTTTTGCTCATCTTTTTTGTTGGGTCCGTAAGACTCATAATCTTACCGCCTACCTTAGGTATGTAAGGGTTTGGGACGACAAATGTATCGCCGTGTTGAGCGTTAAAGCGTAGGGCTAAATCTCTGGTTAATTCGAGGTGTTGTTTTTGATCATCACCCACAGGTACAATGTCTGCGTCATATAGAAGAATGTCTGCAGCCATTAATGCCGGATAAGTGAGTAATGCGGTACGAATGCCAGCGGTTTGTTTTTGTTTTTTATCTTTGTATTGTGTCATTCGTTCAAGCTCAGGGACGTAAGCCGTTGTTTCCATCACATAACCGAGCTGATTGTGTTCGATAACTTCCGATTGGACAAATAGATTAACCTTCTTAGGATCAAGACCACACGCCAAATAAATTGCAGCCAAACTTCGGATGTTTTGTCTTAATTTTGTTTTGTCTTGAGGCACAGTAATTGAATGAAGATCAGCAATAAAAATGAAGAATTCGGTGTCCTTCAATTCGTCTTGCAAGTTGATAAATTGTTTAATTGCCCCTAGGTAATTACCAAGTGTTAATTGGCCAGAGGGTTGAATGCCTGATACGAGTCTCATGTGTATATTCTCCTTTTAAAAATAAAAAAACGTCCTTAGAAATTAATCTAAGGACGAGTATCTCGCGGTGCCACCTTAGTTCTAGTCTAGTGACTAGCCCTTTATCTTTTATGTTGTACTCCATAGGCCCATTCGGTTAACTTAGACTATTTGGCTTTCACTACCCCAAATTCGCTTTTTAAGACATTGGTTAACTTACTATTCTACTTCAACGTACAGTTGTATTTTAACGAATTGATATCAATTTGTCAAATTAGGAATTTAAGATTTCTTCTAATTGGTCAATCAAACCATTAAAGCGATCGATGACAGCTAAGAAAGTATCTTTATTAGTTAAATCAGCACCACCAACTTTTGCTTCATCAACCGGGTACATAGAGCCACCAAGTTTTAACATCTTAATGTAGTTTGCCATGGCGTCTTTTTTACCAGCTTTTACATCACTGTAAATCTTTAGTGAAGCGGCATAGCTTGTTGAGTATTGATAAACGTAGAATGGGGTGTGGAATAAGTGTGGGATGTATGCCCAAACGTATTGTTTACCGTCTTCTTTTGTGATATCAATGTCGTAATAATGTTTGTATAAGTCAATCATGATTTTTGATAATTGTTGTTCATTGACCGGAATGCCTTTTTCGACCAACTCGTTTGCTAAAAACTCATAGGTAGCGAACAAGGTTTGACGATAGAAGGTTGCCATGATACCGTCAATTTCTTTTTCAATGATTGCGATTTTTTCTTCTTTTGTGGTTGCTTTACTTAAAATATAATCAGCAAGGACGCGTTCGTTAAATGTCGATGCGATTTCTGCAACAAAGATCGTATAATCAGCGATTGCCATTGGTTGAGCCTCATTTGAGAAGATGGTGTGCGCTGAGTGACCGGCTTCGTGAGCAAGTGTGAAGACACTATCGAGGGTTTCATCATGGTTTAGTAAGATGAATGGGTGATACCCATAAAAACCACTTGAATATGCCCCGGTGCGTTTGCCATCTTTCGGATTGACATCGACATAACCTTCATCGAGTGCGGCAATTTCATTTTTAACAAACTCAGGGTCATAAGATTTAATTGCTTCAAAGAACATTTCTTTGGCATCTTCGTATGGGTATTTGATTTCAGCATTTGTCAATTGTAAGAAACGATCATAGGTATGATAAGTCTCTAGTCCTAAGTGTTTCTTTCTTAATTCAATGTAGCGTTTGACGGGTGCTGTGTTTTCATAAGCAACGTCTTTTAGGTTGTGAAAGACCGATAGAGGGATGTTGTTACCTTCTAATCTGGATTCAAGGGCGGATTTATAGCCTCTTGATTTATAGGTTGCTGCCATGTTTTGTAACACAAGGTTATAAACGTTGGCAAACGCATTTTTATTCTCTTTGTAACGTTTAAATGCGGCTTCAAAAACGAGACGTCTGTCATCGGCATTCTTTAGTGTTGGTAAAATTGAACGATAGTTTGATGTGTTAATTACAACACTTGAACCATCCGAAAGTTTGACCGTCTCATCGCTACGATCACCAATCGATAGCGCATTATAAAGTGAGGTAGGTACACTCGATAGTGGGCCAAAGTTTGATAATAAACGTTCGTTGTCATCACTTAGGACGTGTGCTTGCTGCTTAAATAGTTTTTGCATAGGAAACGTATAAGGGTTTAAACGTTCGTCTCTAGAACAAAATTCTAAGATGGTTTTCTCACCGACGGAAATCACTTCTGGTGAGAAAAAAGAAGTGGCTTGGTTTAATTTCGATAAGCGAAGTAAAACGGCTTGGTATTTTGAACCAGTTTCACCATCTTTTAAGTTTAAGTCTGCCGCTAGGTGTGCGTAAGGGTAAACTTTGTATAAAACTTGGATCATTTCCTCCTCAAGGAGAATATAGTTCTTAAACGACTCAAATTCGTGTAAATGACCTTTAAATTTTGAAAATTCTTCAATTTTGGATTCGAAAAGCTCAAGGTCTTTTTGCCATTCGTCAAAATTGTTATAAAATATTGATAAATCCCATGTATTCATATGTTCATTCCTTTCTGGTATTAGTAATATTATAACTTATGATAACTTTCTGTCAAGTTTTAATGATTCGGATGTCTTAGAAAACACATAATTCGATTGAATACAATTGAAATCGCTTTCTTTTATTGATATTATTTTTAAATAGTAGTATAATTAAAACGCAATCAAAATCGATTGTACACAATGTGCTATAGGATAATACCTATGCCCAAAAGGGGGAAAGACAATGATTACGATTTACACAACGCCAAGTTGTTCATCTTGTCGAAAAGCGAAAAAGTGGTTAGAAGAGCATCATTTGCCATACGAAGAAAAGAATTTATTCAGCAATCGTATCACATTAAATGACATTACATTGATGCTGAAAAACGCCGAAAACGGGTTTGAAGACATTATTTCAACACGATCAAAAATATTCAAAGAACAAGATTTAGATGTTGAATCCATGTCTGTTAGTCAATTAAGAGATTTTATTATTGATAACCCAAGCGTACTAAAAAGACCAATTATTGTTGATGATAATAAAATGCAAGTCGGATACAATGACGAAGAAATTAGAGTGTTTATTCCAAGACGCTTAAGACAACTCGTTATGTGCGCAGACTGTCCACAAGGTGAAACCTGTGACTATCAATCAGCAATTAAACGCTATTTTGATGAGATTAAGAGTGACCAAAAAACGGTATAGTTAATAAAAAACACGAGAAATCGTGTTTTTTTTACGTTTGTAAAGAAAAAACCAGTCGAAAGACTGATTATTTGTTCTCTTGATAAATACGTTCTGATTTTCTAATCGGCTGTTTTTGAGTAATTTGATAACTATCTAAAAACTCTTTAAAGCATTCGAGTCCGATATCAAATTGATCAACTTCATACTCAATTTCGTAATCTGTTTTACCATAGTATTCAATCTTATCAAAGAAGAGCTCGCCTTCTTTATAAGGGGTTGATACACGATAATTATCTAATTGACCGATGATCGTAACTTTTTTGTCGTAATCAAAAAAATCACACACATTAAACCCATTTTTTATCATGTCAAGGGCTTGTTCTTCGTCTAATAATACGTGTTGTTCATAGGCACCTTGTTCACTGTGTGATTTCATAGTGACTTTGTAAAAATGATCTCCCTTTTTACGGATTCTAAGGACGATTTTATTTGTTCTAAAAAACAGGTCCTCTGTATCAAAATAATAATTTGTTTGCTTGAAAATATTGTTTTCAAGTTGAAACTGTTCAATAAGCGATAAGTATTGTTCTTCACTAATCGGTGTTTTGAACTCAATTTCAATGTTTGCATTCATTTTTTCATCACCCGTCTATATTATCTATTATTTTGACTCAAATAGCAAGATTTATGTTATATTTAGAAGTAGGGGTGGATGGTATGCGCTATTGGATTATTAGTAAAACAGATGAAATTAGCAATGACGTTTCTAGACGTGTAAAAGAACTTGCTATGGGTGTACTTGATGAAAAGAACCCTGAGGTTGTTTTCTCTATTGGTGGTGATGGCACAGTCCTTGATGTGATCGAGCGTTATCAGTCAATGATTAATCAAATTCTAATTGTATCAATACACACTGGAAACCTAGGTTTTTACACAGAGTTTTTGCCAAATGAACTGGATGAAATGTTTAAGTTGTTAAAGGAAGAGAAGTCGTATGTCAATTATTACTTGCTTGAGTATGAGGTAAATGACATCAAAGGTTATGCGTTAAATGAAATTACAATGAGTGGGATTGGTCGTATGTTAAAAGCAGAAGTATACATCGATCACACGTATTTGATGCATACCAGAGGCAACGGTATTTGTGTTTCAACGCCGACTGGTTCAACGGCTTATAACAAAGCACTTGGTGGGGCAATTCTCGACAATAAGCTAAAGGCGATACAATTAAACCTAATCGCCCCCTTTGAAACGGCAGGCAACAAGGTGATTTATCCGGTCGTGTTATCAGATGCGCATGAGTTTGTGATTAAACCGGATGAAAAGCACATTGATCTTTCGTTTGACAGACGCTTTATTTCACTTGAAAATGTGTCTAGCATCAAGGTGCGATTAAGTCAAGTTTGTGTTAAATTTTTGAAAAATGAAAAACACGACTTTGCCCATCGCATTCATAAGACTTTCATTGCTCGTAATTAAAACGTTTACATTTATATATATCTATATATAGCAGCAATTTAACTTGAATTTTTGTCGATAAATGATAAAATAACTATGGAAACAAAAACCAAAACTAAGGAGGGTTTTTTAATATGGCTATCAAAGTAGCAATTAATGGATTTGGTCGTATCGGCCGTTTAGCATTCCGCTTAATGCACAACAACCCAGCGTTTGACGTTGTGGCATTAAATGACTTATCAAATGCAGATGAACTTGCATACCTTTTAAAGTATGACACTGCACAAGGTAGATTCCCAGGACAAGTATCAGTTGAAGGTAATTTTTTAGTAGTTGATGGTAAGAAAGTTCAAATCATCGCTGAAAAAGATCCAGCAGCATTACCATGGGGTCAATTAGGTGTTGACGTTGTCTTAGAATGTACAGGTTTATTCTTAACAGAAGACAAAGCAATTAAGCACGTAGAAGCAGGTGCTAAGAAGGTTGTTCTTTCAGCTCCTTCAAGCTCAAAAGGCATCAAAACAATCGTATTTAACGTTAACCACAACACATTAGATGGTTCAGAAGCAATCATCTCAGGTGCTTCATGTACAACAAACTGCCTTGCACCAATGGTTAAAGTATTAGATGACGCATTCGGTGTTGAAAAAGGATTCATGACAACTGTTCATGCTTACACTAATGACCAATCATTAATGGACCAACCACACAAAAAAGGTTACCAATCACGTCGTGGTAGAGCAGCAGCAGCTTCAATCATTCCTTCATCAACTGGTGCAGCAGCAGCAGTAGGTAAAGTATTACCACACTTAAATGGTCATTTAGATGGAACAGCGTTACGTGTACCTACACTAACTGGTTCAATCGTTGACTTCACTGTGGAATTAAAGAAAAACGTAACCGTTGAAGAAGTTAACCAAGCATTCGCTAAAGCTTCTAACGAAACATTATTCTACACAGAAGATCCAATCGTATCAGCTGACATCGTTGGCTCACACGCTTCAGTATTTGATGCTGGCACAACTCAAATCTTAACAACTAACGACAAGCAAATGGTTAAAGTAATGTCATGGTATGACAATGAAATGACTTATACTGCACAATTAGTTAGAACACTTGAGTTCTTTGCGGGTTTAATTAAGTAAAAAGAATAAGATGATTAGCTCAGGCTAATCATTTTTTTTACTTTCTAGCATGTAAACTCACACAATTTACCAATATTATTTAAGTCGGTCTTTTCTTTGACTGTTTTAAGTGACATCACGGTTCTCTTCGTTTATAATAGGTGTAAGATGAAAATGGAGGGGTTTTTAATGTATAAATTAGTCGAAACAAAAGAAGACATCAGACGAATCTCAAAAATGGCGTCGAGTATTTGGAAAGAGACTTATCAACCAATCTTAAAAGAAAATCAAATTAGCTACATGCTTGAAAAGTTCTTAAGTGTAAAATCCATTAAAGAACAAATTAATCAGGGGTATCAATACTATTTATTAAAAGAAGAAAAAACCGCTGGTTTTGCTAGTATTCTAAATCGAGAAGAAGATTTGTTTCTATCAAAGCTTTACGTCTATGAAGCACAAAGAAGTAAAGGTGTCGGTAAAAAGTTCATCGATTATTTAAAATCACTTGAAAAACCAATTGTTTTAACGGTGAATAAACAGAATCAAAAAGCCATTGAGTTTTACCAAAAAGAAGGTTTTCTGATCATCGAAGAGCTAGTAACTGACATCGGAAATAACTTTGTCATGGATGATTATGTGATGAGGTATACGAATGAATAGTTTTAAAGCGTTATTGACGGAAGAAAAAAAGAAGCCCTACTTTAAAACGTTAGAAAAGAACATTTTTGAGGATAGAAATAGCGGTAATGTATATCCAAAAGAAGAAGACGTCTATAAGGCGATTGAGCTCTGTGAGTTAGATCAAGTCAAAGTCGTCATTATTGGACAAGATCCATATCATGGTAAGAATCAAGCCAACGGTCTAGCTTTTAGTGTGAATCAAGGCGAAAAATTACCACCAAGTTTGAAAAACATCTATAAAGAGATTGAAACGTCATCGATTTATTCAATGGGTACCAATGGGGATTTAACGTCATGGGCAAAACAAGGTGTTCTCTTGTTAAATACAATTTTAACGGTAAAAGAAGGACAACCACTGTCGCATAAAGATTATGGTTGGCAGACGTTTACAAACGAGATCATTCATCTTATCAATGAAAAAAAACATCACGTGGTTTACTTGTTATTTGGTGCTCATGCGAAAACATATGCAAACATGATTGACCAATCAAAAAATTATATATTCTATGCACCACATCCGTCACCACTGTCTGCTTATCGAGGATTTATTGGTTCGCATGTCTTTGAACTAGCAAACCATGTCTTAGAAAATCTTGGACTTGGTACAATTGATTGGCAAATTATATAGGATATGATAGAATAAGCTTACAGAGTAATAAGAAAGCGTTAAGTGACTAATCATGGGATGTCGGATTAGTACGAACACCTAGGTGGCGGTTTTCTTGTGCGTCCGCTGTAAGTTTGTTTTTTTATGGTGGATCTCTTAATCTAAGGAGGTCTTTTTTATGGAAAAGAATGTGTTAAGAATTGTTTTAGGGGCTGTTTTTGCCAGCCTATCGGTAGCAATTAATCTAATGTTTTATTTTCTCATCCCGAGTAATGGAACCTTTGGGCTACCTTATTATGCCATACCACTGATTATCGGTGGGGTTTTGTTGGGGCCAATTTATGGTCTACTCATTAGTGCGGTTGCAGATACGGCTTTTGGGTTGGTGGTCGGTTACATGCCACTTTATACCATATCGTCTTTAATGTGGGGCATACTACCAGGCTTACTTTATAAGAAAGATTATAAATTCTTTCATTTAGCGCTTGTTATTGTTGTAAGCTACCTGTTAGCCACAAGTGCCAATACATTTGCTAATTTCATCTATTTCGGACGAAAAACAGCACTTGGAACATTACCAATTCGTTTATTGTCGCTTTTGTTTAATTCAGGGCTTATTGTGTTTGTGGTAGACTCAATTCTAAAACGAATTGAATCGTTACTTCCAATTGAGTCAAGTAAGGCTTATATCCCAAGATAAATTTATGCATTGAAACAAGAAATATATTCATGGTAATCATACGATGAAATAGGACTGTTTTCAATGCGTTTTTTTTATCAAAAAACGACGTAAATTTTGAAAAAAAACAAAATGAGTTATCGGCTTATTGAAGCGATAAAACAGTTTTCAATGAAATGTCATTTTTGATTAAATGAAAATGTGTGAAAATATTTTTAACAAAAGTATTGCATTTCACAAAAAATAGTCTATAATTAAATCTTGTAAAAATAGAAAATTAGGAGGATGAGGTATTGGAGAAAAAAGTAATTATCGAATTAATTGACGTGGTTAAGAAATTCGATGATGATGTGATCGTAGATCGTTTAAATCTACAAATTTATGAGAATGAGTTTATTACTCTATTAGGCCCTTCGGGTTGTGGAAAAACAACAACGTTACGTATGATCGGTGGATTTGAACAACCAAATTCAGGCGATATCATTATTGACGGTAAGGTATTTAATGAATTGCCACCTTACGCTAGACCAATTAATACCGTATTTCAAAGTTATGCCTTGTTTCCACATTTAAATGTATTTGACAATGTCGCATTTGGATTAAATAACCGTCCATTTGACTATTTGTTAAACTTCTTTAATGAAGAGAAACTAAGACACGAAATTGAAATCGAAAATAACAATAAAGAGATTACAAAAAAAGATTTAAAGAAAAAAATCAAAGAAAAAATAAGCATCGCCGTTAAAGAAGCACTTGCATTAGTGAGTTTAAAAGGATTTGAAAATCGTAAGATTACACAAATGAGTGGTGGGCAACAACAACGTGTTGCATTAGCTAGAGCACTTGTTAATAAACCTAAAATATTATTACTTGATGAACCGCTTGCTGCGCTTGACTTAAAGTTAAGACAAAGCATGCAATACGAATTAAAAGAAATGCAACGTCAACTAGGTATCACCTTCATCTTTGTCACACATGACCAAGAAGAAGCCATGACGATGAGCGACCGTATTGTGGTTATGAAGGACGGTTTAATTCAACAAATGGGCACACCAAAACACATTTATAATGAGCCTGTCAATCGCTATGTAGCAACGTTTATTGGTGAATCTAATATCATTAGAGGTACGTATCTTAAAAAAGATTTAGTTAATTTCATGGGTGTTGATTTTGATTGTCAAGGTTACACGTTTAATGAAAATGAAACCGTTGATGTGGTGATACGTCCTGAGGACTTTGATGTCGTCGACTTAGATAAAGCCAAATTAAAAGGGATCGTCACACAATCCATCTTTAAAGGGGTTCATAACGAATTGACGGTCGTCGTTGATGCGGTTGAATTGAACGTGAATACTTACGAAAACTATGTCGTAGGTGAACCAATCGGATTAAAGGTTGACCCATACGAAATCCATATAATGAAGGTCAATAAAGATGAATAATAAGGCATTTAGACTTTTAGCCAAACCATATTTTGTTTGGTTATACGTACTCGCATTAGTACCGGTCTTTGTCATGTTATTTCTAAGCTTTGTGAAAAGTGAGGGCATTAGTTTCGATGAAATGACCGTTTCACTTGAGAGTTTCTTATTGATTAAAGAACGATCGACCTTAGTTGCGTTTCGTAATTCCTTATTATTTGCACTTAGTACTACGGTGATTTCGATGGTCATTGGCTATTTTGTGGCATACCGAGTATTTAAATCAAAGTTCAATAATAAGTTTTTAGTTTTAACCATATTAATATTACCAATGTGGTCTAACTTGTTATTACGTACAGAAGCGTTAGGTAACATTATGGAATATAATAACATCTACACCGATCTATTATCAAAAGCAGGCATCAATGCCGGTATTAGTATTAGAGGGACCTCACTGGCTGTTTTAATCGGGCTAGTGTTTACCTACCTGCCGTTTATGATTCTACCAATCTACACAGCACTAGAGAAAATTAGTGTTCGTTTAGAAGAAGCGTCATTAGATTTGGGGCTAACTGAATTTCAAACGTTTTGGAAAGTGACGTTTCCATTGTCTTTAAAAGGGCTAATTAGCGGGTCAATTATGGTGTTCTTGCCAACGCTTTCTGGGTTTGCTATTCCTCAAATCTTAGGTAAAGGAAACATCATCTTAATCGGTAACGTGATTGAAGAGTCTTTCAAGAACATGAACTATAACTTTGGTTCATTGTTAGCGGTTATTATTTTATTCTTTATTATTGGGGCATTATTGATCATTAATAAAGTGGATAAGGATGGTGAAACGTTATTATGATGAAAGAAACAAAAAACTATCCAAAAGCAAATTTACAAGATTATGGTTATAAAGACAGAACGCGAGTAAACAAATACTTTAAGCGTTTCTCAATTGGCCTTAGTGTCGTTGTTGTTTTAATGATGTACTTATCGGTGGTTACCATTGCATTTCAATCAGTCAATTCAAGCACAGACATTAGTTCTTTTGAAGGGTTTACACTTAAATGGTACTTCAATATGTTTTCCAATCGTTCACTGAAAAATGCGATTGTTAACACAATTACCGTCAGTGTGATTGCAACGTTACTTGCAACTGTTCTTGGGACACTGGTTGCGGTTGGGATTAACGCAATCGAAAAAAAGAAAAGACAACACATCATGATTTTAAATAACATTCCTGTGTTAAATGCCGATATCGTAACCGGTATTTCCTTGATGTTAATTTTTAGTATGTTGTTACCATTATTTCCTTACTTATTTGGACCGGCGACTTTAATTCTAGCGCATTTATTCTTTACAATGCCTTATGTGGTTTTAAGCGTTCTACCTAAGTTGAGGGAAACCGATAAGTTTTTAATGGATGCGGCGCTAGATTTGGGTATTAGACCTTATCGTGCATTGTACAAAGTGATTGTTCCAGCCATTAAAGCAGGGATATTCTCAGGTATGTTACTTGCCTTTACGATGAGTATTGATGATTTCGTCATTAGCTACTATAACACAGGTAATGGATTCGATAACCTATCCATTTGGATTTATGGTTCGATTGGTAGACGATCATTGACACCGAGTGTTTATGCATTTTCAACCATGGTAACCCTATTTACGGTGTTATCGTTAATTGGTTATCAGTATTTAAAGACTAGGAGGGTAAAAAATGAAAAACATTAAGCGATATGGTTTATTGTTAATTGTATTTTTAGGTTTCTCATTATTATCCGGATGTAACCGAGGAAACCAATTGCTCATCCTTAACTGGGGTGAATACATCAATGACGAGATGGTTCAAGCGTTTGAAAAAGAAACTGGTTATGAAGTCATTATATCAATTGCAGATTCAAATGAGCTTTTCTACTCAAAAGTAAAATCAGGCACCACCGCTTATGACTTAGTTGTTCCTTCGGACTACATGGTAGAAAAGATGGTTAAGAAAAACTTGCTTCAAGAAATTGATTATCGTAAGTTGACGAATTATGATCCCATCAACAACCCTTACATGCCTGGCGTTTCAGGCATTCAAAGTGAAATGTTTGATGGCAATGAAAATTATGCTGTACCTTATTTTTGGGGTACGTTTGGGATTATGTATAACAAACAAAAAGCAGGTTTAGAAGAAGCGCTAAATACCAACGGTTGGGACGCTTATTTTGATCCAGAAAAACGGCCTTCAGGGACACGTGTCGGGATGTACAATACACCAAGATTCGCTTACGCTGCCGCATTGTTTGGCGCTGGGCTATCACCAAATATCTTTGATGAAGCTTCTTTAAAAGTTGCAGAGGACAAATTATCAAATTTTAAATTTACTGAATGGGGCTTTGATACCTTGAAAAAAGGGATTGCTGCAAATAACTTAGACATGGCTTATCTTTACACAGGGGATTTTCTTGATATGTTGTACACGAGACTTGATGCGGGTGATAAACTAGAAGACATCACGTTTGATATCTACATTCCAGATGAAACAATTGCGTTTATGGATTTCTTTGTGATTCCGAAGAATGCTAGACACGTGGATAAAGCACACGAGTTCATCGATTTCTTTTTAAGACCAGAAGTAGCTTATGAAAACGCCTCGGTTGTTGGTTATGCCACACCAATCAGAAACGCCTACGATTTAATTATTTCTCACATCGATGATGACGATCCATGGTTAAGTGCTTGGGCTTACGCCAATAAGACGTATTATCCACTACCAAAAGAAGGGGATTTAAAACCTTATAAAGGCACACCGCTTTCTGACTTCACTCAAGCTCAAAACGATCGAATCAACTTATTAATCAACAACATAAAATCGAAATAAATAAAATAAAGAGATGAGAATAGAAGTTTTTCTCATCTTTTTTTTGATATAATTGTAGATAAAGCAGGTGAATTCATGAAAAAACTATGGATGGTGATGATTTTGAGTATGATTTTTGTATCGGGATGTGAAACAAAAAAAGTGTTTGTTGGGGAAGTCTATTTAACCTCAGAACGATTGGAGTCGTATCTTGAATTCAATGAGAGTTTAATGAATACAAAAAAAGAAAGTACACATTCAATTATTCGAATCGAATCAAACAAAACGTATCAAGTTATTGATGGTTTTGGTGCGGCAATGACTGAGTCGAGTGCTTACAATTTAAAGAATGCCATCAAGAAGGAAGAAATGCTTAAAGCGTTATTCTCTAAAGAGGGCATTAATTTAAATATGGTCCGTTTAACGATGGGATCGTCGGATTTTTCATTGTCGAATCAAACGTATCAACCAACGGCAACAAGTCTGTTTTCAATCGAAAGTGATCGACTCATATTAGATATATTAAACGAGATAGAACAAGACATCAAATACGTATCTTCCCCATGGACCGCGCCTGCTTGGATGAAAGATAGTCAAGCCTTAAATGGTGGTAACTTTTTAAATAGCTATACAAAAACCTATGTTAACTACTTTTTAAACTACATAGAGGCATATCAAAAAGAAGGCATTGAAATCTATGCGGTAACGCCGCAAAATGAACCGCTTCATCAAACGCCAAATTACCCTTCGATGTTAATGAGTGCACTAGTTCAAGCCGGTTTTATACATGAACTTAAAACCCAATTAATCAAAGAAAATTTGGATGTAAAAATATTCGGCTTTGATCATAATTTTAAAGACACCGGTTACCCTAAAACCCTATTAAATAGTAAACTCTCAAGGGAGTCTATGGATGGCTTAGCGTTTCATTGTTACGACGGGGATGTGAGTAGTTTAAATGATGAAGCGTTTGAGGGTATTGATTTATACATTACCGAATGCAGTGGCGGAAGATGGGCAACCCATTTCACCTCTAATTTACTTTGGAACATGGAGAATTTACTCATTGGCGGATTAAATCAAAACGTTAAAGGTGTGATGCTTTGGAATTTAGTACTTGATGAAAACGATGGACCGAAAAATGGTGGGTGCATGAATTGTCGCGGGGTTTTGACAAAAACGGATCAAGGTTATCAAAAGAATGTGGAGTATTATGCCCTAGGACACTTCTCTAAATTTCATCAAAACGGTGCAAAACGGATCGAGACAACAAGTTCTAATGTAAACATTTTAGCAACCTCATTTAAAAACCCTGATGGGTCTATCGTGCTCGTGGCCGCAAATAAAACGACGATTGATTTAAAAACTAGCATCTATGTTGATGGTGCGTATTACCAATACACAATACCAAAAGAATCGGTCATAACGATTGAATTTAAGTAAAAAAAAGAAGCTTTTTCGTAAGCTTCTTTTTTAGTTGTCGTTATTTTGTGGATTGTCTTTCAACTAATTTCACATCAAGAACTCGGTGAAATTCACCTAAATTTTCGTTATTAAGTAATTTGACAAGTGACTCGACGGCTAGTTCACCCATACGTCTGATTGGTTGTTCAATCGTCGTGATATTTGGTGAGACGAGTTTGGTAAATACGATGTTATCAAATCCGATGATTTGAATGTCTTCTGGCACTCGTTTACCTAGTTTTTGAAGGATGTATAGGGTGTGAATCGCTAAGAAATCCGATTGTGCAAAAATAGCGTCAATTTGTGGGTTGTCTTTAATGATTCGTTCGATTTCAGATACGTCGGGGTTAATCATGTCACCATCGTGTGACAAATAGGGGATGTTGTTTTGGACCAACACTTGTCTAAAGCCTAAGGATCGTTCAGAAACGGTTAGTAAAAAAGAAGGACCTCGTAGCTCAAGAATGTATCTTGCCCCACCACTAATGAGCTTTTGTGCAGCAATGACGCCACCAAGCACGTTATTCGAAGTAATCGAAGGGATGTTTTCAGCTAAAATGTGGTCAACCGTTAAAATCGGCATCGTTGAATTCATAAGCTTTGTAATGTTGTGTGCGTTAGAAGCTAAAATGATGCCATCGATGTTATATTGACTGAAAATTTGAATGTAGTCAGCTTCACGTTGTTTATTGTCTTGTGTGTTTGACAACATGATCTTATAACCTAGACGCATGGCTTGGTTTTCAATGCCTTCAATTAGCTCGGCATAAAACTGCGTATCAAAATGTGGGACTAAGACACCAATTAAACGCGAATGTTTGTTATATAATGAACGTGCAAGTTCATTAGGAATGTAGTTTAATTCTTTAATGGCAGTCTCAACTAATGCTCTAGTCTCATCGTTAACATACCCTTTATTATTAATTACCCTAGAGACAGTCGCCACACTAACGTTGGCTTTTTTTGCAACATCTTTGATCGTTGCCATAGATAATCACCTCATAAATATTATATAATAAGTATAGACTTAATCAAAGTAAAAACGAAAGGTTAGATATAATGGTAAAAATAATTGGTGCAGGACTCGCAGGTAGCGAAGCGGCTTGGTATCTTGCAAATAAAGGAATCAAAGTAAAACTCTATGAAATGAGACCCTTTGTAAAAACAGACATTCATCAAACAAGTGATTTTGCAGAACTTGTTTGTTCGAACTCTTTAAGAAGTAACGACCCGCTAAATGCGGTTGGGATGTTGAAAAACGAAATGATTCAGATTGGGTCGTTAATTTTAGAAGCAGCCTACGCCACACAGGTGAAGGCAGGTTCTAGTTTGGCGGTAGACCGGTATGGTTTTTCTGAGTACATCACAAACAAAATAAGAAATCATGAGAACATTGAAGTCATCAATGAAGAAGTTAAAGAAATTGATAAAGATGCTTATACAATCGTTGCAGCTGGGCCACTGGCATCAAGTGATTTGACCAATGAGATTCAATCGTTATTTGGTGTTAAGAAACTTCATTTCTTTGACGCTGTTGCCCCAATCATTGATGGATCAACCATTAACTATGACATTGCGTATCTAAAATCAAGATACGATAAAGGCGAAGCCGCTTATTTAAACTGTCCAATGACCAAAGAGCAGTATGAAACGTTTTACGAAGCACTAACCACGGCTGAACGTGCTGGGTTTAAAGATTTTGAAGTGAATGTCTTTGAAGGTTGTATGCCGGTAGAAATTATGGCAGGAAGAGGCATTGAGACGCTTCTTTATGGCCCATTAAAACCGGTAGGTCTTGAAAAAGAACCAGGGCAACGCCCACACGCCGTTATCCAATTAAGACAAGACGATGCGGCAAGTAGTTTATATAATATTGTTGGGTTTCAAACCAATTTAAAATGGAGTGAACAAAAAAGAGTCATTCAACTCATCCCTGGACTTGAGAATGCATCGATTGTCCGTTATGGTGTGATGCATAAAAATACTTACTTAGAATCACCAGGTGTCTTAAACCGAATGTATCAGTCGATTGCGCACGACAAAGTGTTTGTGGCTGGTCAAATTAGTGGGGTTGAGGGTTACGTCGAAAGTGCAGCCTCAGGGCTTTCTGCGGCATTCCACATGGAACGTTTAATCAATCAAAAAGTTCTAAAACCATTCCCAGAAGACACGATGATTGGCGCAATGGCAAGATACATTGCCACACCAAACAAAAGTTTTAATCCAATCAACGCCAATTTAGGTATATTGCCTGAACTAGCCAAACACAAAAAGAAAGAACGTAAAATGCTTTATAAAGAACGTGCAGAAGCATCATTAGCTAGCTACTTAAGTGAGATGATTTAATGAAAGACGACCAAGTTTTAAATAGGTATCAAGCGTATTTAGAAAACGAAAAGAATTTTGCTGAATTAACGGTGATCAATTATTTGAAGGATATCGAATCCTTCAAATCTTTTGTCGTTAATGAAGGCTTTTCAGATGGGTTACTTTCTGTTGCTCGAGAACGAATTTTTGGACATTATTTAAATCACTTGGCGTCAAAAAAATACAGCAATAAAACCATCGCAAGACATGTGTCATCGATTAAGCGATTTTATCGGTATTGTTACACGAATGAGTTAATTGAAAAAGACGTTTCACAAACGTTAAAAGCACCTAAAATCGAAAAAAAGTTGCCCAAAATCATTAATCAGAAGGAAATTGATTTGGTATTTCAATCGATCGACCAATCGACGCCATTAGGTTTTCGTAACTACTTGATCTTTGAAATGCTTTATAGTTTAGGTTTACGTGCAAGCGAACTTTGTCAGATTGAAGTTAGTGACATCGATTTATCAAGAATGCAAATCAAAGTTAAAGGTAAAGGTTCAAAAGATCGCTACGTCGTGGTCCATGATGGCCTCGCAAAAGCACTTAGAACTTACTTAACCTACACAAGAGTACTTCTTCAAACCAAAGGCGATTCACTTGAGAGTAATCGGTTATTAATTAATTATAAGGGTGGTAATTTAACGCCTCGTGGATTGAGGGTAATTTTAAATAAACTATTTGATGAGGCTGGCGAAACCATTCACGTATCGCCACACATGTTGAGGCATTCATTTGCCAGTGCACTTCTAGATGGGGGCGCTGACTTAAGAGTGGTTCAAGAGTTGCTTGGACATGAACACTTAAAAACAACTCAAATCTATACGCATTTGTCCAATGAAAAGATTAAGAAGATTTACAAAGACGCACACCCAAGGGCGGTAAAAAAATGATCAAAGAAATCATAATTAATAGTAGTGACCTAAAGGATAAACCAGTTGTGATAAGACACACCGCTAGAGCCATTATTTTTGTGGGTAATGAACTGGTTATGGCCTATTCGAATAAATTTAACGATTATATGTTTCCTGGCGGTGGTGTCATCGAGGGTGAAATCATTGAAGATGCTTTAAAAAGAGAACTTAAAGAAGAACTTGGTGTTGAAGAAATTTCTAAGATAAAAGAACTAGTACAGGTCGTTGAGTTAAGGAATTATAGCTTTGAATACAATCTCAAACAGATGAGTAGGTATTTTTTGGTTGAGGCCATCAAATTTGGCGAACAAGCACTAGAAACTTACGAAATGAATTTTGGTTTACAACCCAAATATGTATCAATTGATCAAGCAATTAAATCCAATGAACTAGAAATCCTTAGAAGAGAAAAAGAAGATGTCAAAGGAGTTCATCCATACGCAACCTTAATAAGAGAAAACCAAGTACTCGAATTTCTAAAGAAAAACAAAGATCAAATTAATGAATTTTATCGAAGGGAGGTCATAAAATGAGAAAATTTCACGTAATTGAAGCATTTAGAAATGATCAACCAGTGCTTCCGATGAGACAAACACTTGGCAGTGGGGGTTATGATTTAGCCTCACTTTATGAAGTGACAATCAAACCAAATGAAATTGTGATGATTCAAACGGGATTAAAAGTAGAAATGCCCAAAAATGAAGTCATGCTCGTGTTCCCAAGGAGCTCATTAGGACTAAAGAAGCGATTGATGATGGCGAATAACGTTGGGGTAATTGACAGTGATTATTTTAACACACCGTCAAATGAAGGCCATATAATGATACCTCTTTATAATTTCGGACAAGAAACCGTTACGATTAATAAAGGTGAACGAGTTGCACAAGGCATTTTTACGAGCTACGAAACCACAACCGACGATCAACCACTAAATCTAAATCGATTTGGCGGGTTCGGTAGTACAAATTCTAATTTATAATTTCCTTGTATAAGAAGGACAAAAACGTTATAATGAAGTTAACTTAATGGGTATTAGGTGTCTTAGGACATAACAGGGAAGAAAGTAAAAGCTTTCGCTGCCCCAGCAACCGTAAAACGGACAAATCACATAAGCCACTGCGATTAAGCGGGAAGGCGTGAGGCGGATGATGTCTTAGCCGGTAGACCTACCTTTTATCTACTTTTGTACGGCCTGGGTGATGCTTGTATAACAACGATTTTTTTTGTTATATTCAACACCTAGGCGTGTTGATTTTTTTTTAAGAATATACTCTGGAGGCGTTAAAATGAAAAAAATCGTTACATTGTTTTTAATTGTATTTAGCTTAATGATGATTGCAGGGTGTCAAACAAATAGCCCTTTAGAATTAACCGTTCAAGTCGTCGATCAGTCAAATGACGTTCGATTTGAAAAGACCATTCAATATAGCGAGGGTGCGTTTGACGGTGTCCTTGAAGCCATCGAGTCTGAGGTTTTAATGGACTATGAAATGTCAGAATATGGGGCATTTATCAAAGGGGTTGGGGGTATTTATCCAACCGATTCAAGTTACTGGTATTCCATCTATGTTGATGACATTTATAGTGAAGTTGGAATTGTCGAACTGACACTTGAGGATCAAATGGTCATTGAGTTTAGAGAAACCTCAATGAAAGACGCATTGGCTCTTGAAGTTGATCAATCGATTTATTCGTTTGTCGATCAATTAGTTGAAGATTACATAAGTGATGAAAAAATCGATTATTATGTATTCGCTGCGTATCAAAAATTGCAGACATTTAATACGAGATTAGCAACGATTGAGTCGTTACTTACAAAAGAAAAAATCAAAACTGATTATTCGGTTATTAGCGACTTACCGAGTGCGTTTCGCAGTGCCATTTATTTTAAAGCACTTGGATTAAATCTAGACCTAACGGCGACTTATTTAAGCGGTTCGTCGGTTAATGAAGGCCCTTACGCCGTGTATTCGTATTACCCGCTTGTTCTCTCAAAATACATCATTAATCAAACAGTTGATGAGGTTCATTTAGGACAGTTATCTAGTGAAACGACGATTTCAGATGCGGATTACGCAGGGATGGCTTTACAATTACTTAGCTTAGATTCTAATTCATACGACGTACGCATCAATGAAATACTTACTTACTTAAAAGAAACGGTAACGAAAGACGGTTTTCTTGATTATAGTGGCAAAGCAAGCGCGTCTAGTACAGCGCAAGTTGTGCTGGGTCTTGTAAGCTTAGGCATTAACCCAAGATCTTTTGAAAATATTGATCTAATTGAAGCCTTAATGTCCTATCAAGAAGAAGGTGGTTTTAAAAACCATCAAACGGGTGCGGTTGATTTGATGTTTTCAACCCCACAAGTGTTTTCTTCGTTGGTTGTTTATAAACTATTTAACGATACCTACCAAAATCCGAAGACTTCTCTTTATTATTAGTCTATGAAAAAGATCCTTTTCAAATTACTGATTAGTCTGATTGTTGTTTTCTTTGGTCTGTTCATCTACACTCAGTTTAATCAAAAGACGACTGAAAAAGACACCATCATTGAAGTGAATCTTATTATTTATGATAAAAACGATTTAGTCTTTGAAGCAAATCTAGACTCAAAAGAAGATCAGTCGGTTGAAGCCTTCTTAAAAACATACTTTACATTAAAAGGCTCTAACTTTGGGTTTGGATATTTTTTAACTGGAATCCAATCAAGTGAAGTGAACTTAGAAGTCGATCAAACCACTTACTTTGCTTTTTATGTGGATGACGTTTACCAAGAAAAAGGGATCTCTCAAACCTATTTAAAAGACGGGCAAACCGTCAAGTTAAAACTAGAAACATTAAGATAAGGGATAAAACACATGTCAAAAGTCAAAGAACTTCTTATCCTAAGTATGATGACAGTCATTTTATTTGTTAGCGAACAAGCACTGACGTTTTTACCAAACGTCCAAGTAACGGTTTTGTTAATTATTTTATACACCCGCATATTTGGTGTAAAAAAAACGCTACTCATTGTGATTGTTCATACGTTAGCAGACAATTTAATCCATGGAAGTTTAATGCCGATGACTCTTTTTCCAATGCTTTTGGGCTGGACACTAATACCGGTTTTACTAGGCACGGTCTTTAAGTTTCTTCAAAAAGCCATACATTTGGCGATATTTAGCTTTGTTTACAGTTACGTTTATGGGTTTTTATTCATCCCGTTTACAATCTATTTTACTGGGGCGAACTTTATGACAACATTAATACTAGATATTCCTTTTTCAACCATACTAGGAATTTCGAGTTTTCTAAGTATCTTGTGGTTGTATGAACCACTCTATGGGTTTATCAATGGGTTATTAGTTGAGCAAAAAGAACAAGAAGGTTTTGGTTCTTAAAAGAAATCATCAAGTCTAACCTATTTTGAATACTTATTATATAATAAAGGGATTGTTTTTTCATTTATCGGTTGCAATTACGTAAAAGTTATGATATAGTTAAAAAGGCATTAAAATACACATGCTTAAATAGTTGCTTACCGAGTGCTAGAAATAGTGGTTGAAGCAATGTAAGTTAGGCAGAGGAAAAATACAACAAATGGAGGAATTTAAAATGTCAGTAGTTTCAATGAAACAATTATTAGAATCTGGCGTACACTTCGGTCATGCGACTAGAAGATGGAACCCAAAAATGCAACGTTACATCTACACTTCACGTAACGGCATTTACATCATTGACTTGAAGAAAACAGCAGATGAAATCGAAAATTCATACAAAGCAATGTTTGAAATCGTGTCAAATGGTGGTAAAGTACTATTCGTAGGTACAAAAAAACAAGCTCAAGAAGCAGTAAAAGAAGAAGCGCTAAGAACAGGTCATTTCTATGTTGATCAACGTTGGTTAGGTGGTACGTTAACAAACTTCAAAACCATCCGTCGTCGTATCAAACGTCTTAAAGACTTATATGAAATGGAAGAACAAGGCACATTTGCTGTCTTGCCTAAAAAAGAAGTAATCAATCTTAAAAAAGAAAGAGAACGTCTTGAAAAATTCCTTGGTGGTATTAAAGATATGCAAAAAGTGCCTGAGGCAATCTTTATCATCGACCCAAGAAAAGAAAGAAATGCAATCTTAGAAGCAAGAATCTTAGGTATCCCAGTGTTTGGTATCGTTGATACTAACTGTGACCCAGATGATGTTGACCACATCATTCCTGCAAACGACGATGCAATTAGAGCAGTTAAGCTAATCACTTGGGTAATGGGTAATGCAATTATCGAAGCTCAAGGTGGCGTTGTTGAAAAATTTGAGGACAGTGAAGAAGTGAATATGTCAGAAGCATCAAGAAATGCTGAAAACAAAGAACGTCCAAGAAGAAATAAAGATTATAAACCAAGAGGCGAAAAGTCTGATCGTAAACCTTACGTTAAAAGAGATACGACTGTAAAACCAGACTCAAACGCAACTTCAAAATAATTAATTCATTTTAGGGATGTTAACGCATCCCTATTTTTTTAAAAAATTGATTAAGAACAACTAAAAGAGTATAATATTAATGACAATAAGGAGGATTTAATTATGGCTATTACAGCACAATTAGTAAAACAATTAAGAGACATTACAGGCGCAGGTATGTTAGACTGCAAAAAAGCATTAGAACAAACAGACGGTGATGTGGAACAAGCAGTAACTTATTTAAGAGAAAAAGGGATCGCGAAAGCAGCTAAAAAAGCCGATCGTATCGCAGCTGAAGGGCTATGTAATGTGATCGTTGATGGCAATGTAGCAGTGGTCTATGAAGTCAACTCAGAAACGGATTTCGTAGCTAAAAACACACAATTCCTAGCTTTAATCGACAAAGTTGGACAAGCGTTATTGACTTCTGGTGTTACAACAACTGAAGAAGCATTAGCGGTTATCGTTGAAGGCAAAACAATTGAAATCATTTTAAGTGAAGCAACCGCAACAATCGGTGAAAAAATCACTTTAAGACGTGTTAACCGTGTTGAAAAGAAAGACGACGAAGTCTTTGGTGCTTACAAACATATGGGTGGCCGTATCGCGTCATTATCATTACTAAACGGTAATAACGAAGAAGTTGCTAAAGACATTGCGATGCACGTTGCAGCTCAAAACCCTAAATTCTTAGACCAAACACAAATCAGCGCTGATATGATTGCGTCTGAAAAAGAAATTTTATTACACCAAGCATTAGAAGAAAATAAATCTGAGGCAAAACCAAAACCGCAAAACATCATTGAAAAAATGGTTGAAGGTCGCTTAAACAAACAATTAAAAGAAATTTGCTTAGTGAACCAACCGTTTGTTAAAAACCCTGATGAAACAGTTGAACAATACGTTTCAAGAAATAAAACGGCAGTGGTCTCATTCCTACGTTTAGAAGTTGGCGAAGGCATTGAAAAGAAAGAAACTGATTTTGCAAAAGAAGTTGCAGAACAAATGAAGGCTTAATTTACCAAATACAAAATCTAATAACGAGGTGACGTCATGCAATATCAACGCGTATTATTGAAAATGAGTGGTGAAGCATTAAAAGGTCATACAGAATTCGGTATCGATCCACAAACTGTGCTTAAATTTGCTGAGGAAATCAAGCAAGTGAAAGCCATGGGAACTGAAATTGGTATCGTTGTCGGTGGTGGCAATATTTGGCGTGGTAAAACCGCTGAAGGATTAGGTATGGACCGTGCGCAGGCTGACTATATGGGGATGCTTGCAACCATCATGAATGGCCTTGCCATTCAAGATGCCCTTGAAAAAATAGGCGTTCCAACCAGAGTGATGAGTGCGATTAGCGTCGCTGAAGTTTCAGAGCCATACATTAGACGCAGAGCAACAAGACACCTCGAAAAAGGAAGAGTCGTTGTTTTTGTTGGTGGGACAGGTTCACCCTATTTTTCAACGGACACAGCGGCTGCATTACGTGCGGCTGAAATTAACGCTGATGTCATATTGATGGGCAAAAATGGTGTGGAGGGTGTTTATGATAAAGACCCTAGAAAACACAATGATGCCGTCATGTATCATGAACTATCACACAAATTAGTTCTTGAAAAAGGACTCGAAATTATGGATTCAACCGCCGCATCGTTATGCAAAGATAACGGAATTGACCTTGTCGTATTCAACATGAACATTCCAGGGAACATTAAACGTGCCGTGATGGGCGACAAAATCGGAACAACCGTAAAATAAGGAGAAAACTTATGAACGAACAAGCAGATATGCTTTTAATGGAAATTGAAGAAAAAATGGAAAAAGCAATTAGTGCAACCAAACATGAATTCTCAACAATTCGTACAGGCCGCGCTAATCCTGCCTTACTTGATTCCATCATGATTGAATATTATGGCGTTTTAAGTCCAATCAAACAAATCTCATCAATCACAGTACCTGAAGCAAATCAATTATACATCAAACCGTTTGACCGTTCTTCATTAAAAAATATCGAACACGCCATTGGTGCTTCAAACCTTGGGTTAACACCTCAATCGGATGGTGTTGGTATTCGATTAGTCCTACCTCAATTAACTGGGGAAAGACGTAAGGAATTAAGTAAAACGGCTGAAAAATTATCAGAACATGGAAAAGTTGCGATTCGTAACGTGCGCCGTGACGGTAATGATCAAATCAAGAAATTAGGTTTAACTGAAGATGCTGAACATGGCTATTTAGAAGACGTTCAAACCTTGACAAATAAATATATTGAAAAAATTGAAGAAGTCACTGCGATTAAAATTGAAGAGATCATGGCTATCTAATTAGTATAAATTGTGATATATTTATATTAAAGGAGGCTACGCAAATGAAAAAACAAAATTTAAGTGTATTAGAAATGGTTTTAGTAATCATTCCTTTTACAAATATTCTTGGAATCGATCGATTCATCATGGGAGATAACAAATGGGGTCTTATTAGACTTATCATTGGTATATTTACTGCTGGTACGGTGGGTTCTGTACTTTGGATTATTGATTTGGTATTCCTTGTGATGGGCAACTATCAAACCGATATGATGAAATACATTAATAAGTAATAACGATTAGAAAATGCCTAGTGATGGGCATTTTTTCTTTTAGAGACACACGGGAGCTTAGTCTGATATTGTGGGAAATAGTGAAATGTGTTTAAATGAGTGAACAAATAAGGTATAATAAGAACTTAGAATGGGGCATTTATATGAATATAAATAGGTTAAAACAAAAACAAATACCACAACATTTAGCAATTATCCTTGATGGTAATGGACGATGGGCCAAAAAAAGAGGATTACCTCGAACCGCTGGTCATTATCAAGGCGCGATGAATGTTGCAAAAATTGCAAATGCCTGTGATCAACTCGGCATCAAATATTTAACAGTATACGCGTTTTCAACAGAAAATTGGAAAAGACCAAGTGATGAGGTTGATTACTTGATGACGATGCCAGTAAAAGAATACCCAAAGTATAAAGATAAGATTTTGGGTTCAAATATCAAAATCAAACACGTCGGAAGAAAATCAGTCCTTGCTAGCGATGTGCTAGAATTAATCAACACGTTAGAAAAAGAGACGAACGATCATACTGGACTGACCTTGCAAATCGCATTTGACTATGGGTCTTTTGAAGAAATCACGCAAGCGTTTGAAAAAGCAAATCAAATGGGGGTAAAGATACAAAATGGGAATGATTTATATCCATTTCTTTACGTCACTACCCCGGTGGATCTATTGATTCGTACGAGTGGTGAGCTAAGGCTATCGAATTACCTACTTTGGCAGGCAAGTTATGCGGAGTTTTATTTTACAAAGGTTCACTGGCCATCGTTTAACGAAAGACAATTGAGTAAGGCGATTAAGACGTATCAAAAAAGAGATAGAAGGTATGGAGGTCTCAATAAATGAAACAACGAATTATTACAGGTATCATCTTATTTTTAACACTAATTCCAATCGTAATCTTTGAACCTCTATTTTTTGTATTTCAGTTAACCATGATTTTGATGGTTGTCGTTGGGGCAACAGAATTAATTAATATGTACAATAAAGAAAAGAAAATGAGCTTTATTCCAATGGTAATCACTGTGATTGCATCGGTATTTGTTTATCTATCGGCAGTCATTGCCTGGAACAATGACACATCCTTGTCTTATCTAATGCCAATTGATATCAAAGTAAACTTTGTTGCGATATCCATGGCTGTTACGTTAATCATGTTTGCGTTACTTGTTTTCTATAAAGATTTCGATGGTGCAGACATCGGAAAATCAATGACGATAATTTTCTACATCGGTATGAGTGTGGCTGCGGTTTCAATTTTAAGGATTTTAGGTGTTCGATTTATTGCTTATTTATTCATTATTACGATATCGACAGACATGTTTGCCTACTTCTTTGGAATCAAGTTTGGTAAGCATAAGATGATTCCTCGAATCAGTCCGAAAAAATCATGGGAAGGCGCGATCGCAGGCACTGTGTTCGCAACCATCTTTGGCGTCTTATTTGCCTTGTTCTATGGGTATTTATTCCCGGCAGGTAGCTTTTTAAATGAAAGTGGACAAATGACTTTATTAGAGAACTTCTCATCGATTGGTGCAAAAGCACTTTGGATTCAAGCGCTTGTCATCGTGCCAATTAGTTTTATTGCATCTATTGTAAGTCAAATTGGTGACTTGGTTGCTTCTAAGCTAAAAAGGACTTATGGAATTAAGGACTTTGGAAAAGTATTTCCGGGTCATGGTGGTATTTTAGATCGTTTTGACTCAGCGATGTTTGTTGCGTTGTTTCTTGTTTCCGTCTTTATGATGATGAATCAACTATTTCCGATTGCAATATGAAGTCGATCTATTTATTAGGAGCCACAGGCTCAATTGGGACTCAAACACTCGATATTCTTGAAAAATACAAAGATTTGTATCGTTTAGTCGGGGTTAGTTTGGGTAACCGTAACCCAAAGTTAAATGAACGTATCATTGAGGATTTCAAACCTGAGGTGGTCTGTCTTAGAAATGAATCTGATTTGGCGTATTATGAATCAAAGTATAAGAACATCAAGTTCGTTTATGGAAATGATGGACTAATTAAGATTGCAACTCACTCAAAAAAAGGTTTATTGATAAATGCGTTAATGGGTTCTGTTGGACTAGAACCGACGATTGCCGCAATCAAGAGTAAAAAAAGTGTTGCAATTGCAAATAAGGAAACCTTAGTCATGGCCGGGGATTTGATTATGAAACTTGCTAAGGATTATAAAGTCAGTATTTTACCGGTCGATAGTGAGCACAATGCGATTTTTTCATGTCTTCAAGGTGAAAAAATTGAAGATGTATTAAAGATTACAATTACAGCCTCTGGTGGTTCATTTAGAGATAAAGACAGAAACCAATTAATGAATGTAACCAAAGAAGAAGCGTTAAACCATCCAAACTGGAAAATGGGAAGTAAAATAACGATTGATTCAGCCACCATGATGAACAAAGGGCTTGAAGTCATTGAGGCGCATCATTTATTTCAGCTACCTTACCACCAAATAAAAACGGTGTTACACAAAGAAAGCATCGTTCATGGGATGGTAACGTTTAAAGATCAATCACTAAAGGCTGTCTTAGGATCGAGTGATATGCGGATGCCGATTTTATACGCATTGAGTTATCCTAATCATTTAGATTTGGATATCAAACCACTCGATTTTGATGCCATTGGTCAATTAACATTCAAACCGATGGACTTTCAAAGATACCCACTGCTTGAGCTTGCTTATCAAGTTGGTAAAAAAGGCGGATTGTATCCAACCGTTATGAATGCAGCAAACGAGAAAGCCGTTGAACTCTTTTTAGAGGGAAAGATTGGTTTTCTAGACATAGAAAGACGTGTTATTGAAGCAGTAGAGTCGTTTTCTGAAAACAAAGAAAACCCGACGATTGAAGAAATACTAGAAACAAATAAGAAGATTTATGAAAGAGTAGGCAGTTAATATGGATATCATTATCAACATTGTTGCGTTTGTATTTTCCTTAGGAATAATCATCGCATTACATGAATTAGGGCATTTTATTTTTGCAAAACGTGCAAATATTTTATGTCATGAATACGCAATAGGTATGGGACCGGTTGTTTATCAAAAGAAAAAAGGTGAAACACAATACTCACTTCGTGCAATACCAATCGGTGGTTTCGTCTCGATGGCAGGTGAACAAATCGAGCAAGCACTAATCAAAAAAGAACAACACGTTGGCCTCAATTTCATTGACGGCAAAGTGAGTGAAATCATTTTAAATCCAACGCACGTTAAACATGAACAATCGCTATTTATTACCGCATACGATTTGTATGATCAAGCAGATGATGGGCTATTTATAAGCGGTGTATCCAATCAAATCGAACATCGTTTTGAAGTTCTAAGCGATGCATCGTATGTATTCACAGAAAAGAAAAAGATGCAAATTGCACCTTATAATCGATCATTTGAATCAAAAACGTTGTGGCAACGCTTCTTAACGATTTTTGCTGGACCAGCAATGAACTTTATTTTAGCATTTTTCCTATTCTTCGTGGTTGCCGCATTTCAAGGTAAACCATTAGAAAGACCGATGATTAATGAAATCGTTGAGAACAACCCGGCTCAAATTTACGGCATACAGGAAAACGATGTAATTAAATCCATCGGATCGTTTGAAATTGCAAGTTGGAGTCAAATTGGTGGGGCTTTAATGCACTATGCAGGAAGTAAAGACGTACCAGTTAAAGTATTAAGAGATGGCAATGAGCTTGTTATAAACGTCACGCCTAGAGTCGATATCAACAGCATGGGCTTATCTAATTTTGATGGTAATGAAATTGAATACGCGCCTGTTGGTGCACGTGTGGCATCGGTTTATGGTAAAGCAGTCGGAACAGATGACAAACCATTAATGATGTCAGGTGACGTCATTATTTCTGCTAAAGTAGTAAAAACGGGTGTGTCACATGTTATTCTAAGCTTTAGTGACTTGATTGACTTCGCTAATCAGTTTGATGGTGGCAAGGTCACATTCACCGTCTTTAGGGACGAAACGTCTCTCGAAGTGACTTATGAAATATGGGAACCAGGTGTTCTAGACTCACAAGATATTCCGGTGTATCAATCCGTTTTAGGCATTTCACCAGACACAGGTTTTAATTTAGGCTACACCTTTACTGAAGGCTTTAGACAAATTGGACGTTCTGCGATGCAAGTGGTTAAAGTTTTAGGGTTGTTATTTGGTGGTTCTGATCAAATTGGATTAAATGACATGTCTGGCCCAGTTGGTATATTTAACATTGTTGGATCCTATGCGAGAGAAGGTTTAATTGTGCTTCTTTGGTTTATTGGGTTCTTAAGTGTCAATATCGGTATTATGAACTTACTACCAATTCCGGCGCTTGATGGTGGCCGATTAGTCTTTTTAGGTATTGAGGCAGTGATTCGAAGACCAATTAATAAAAAAGTCGAAAATACAGTCAATAACGTAATGTTTATTTTGTTATTGGTGTTATTTGTCTATATTACATTCTTTGACATAGGGAGGATATTTGCTTGAAAATATACACCAAACGTGGTGATTTAGGCGAGACCGATTTAATCGGCAAAAGAACTTTAAAATCCGATGTGATTATTGAACTTGTTGGACAAATCGATGAGGCGTGTGTACGTATTGCTTATTGTAAGCATGAGATAAATCATCAAGAGGTTCTTGATGAACTTTCTTCAATCAATAATCACTTGTTTACGATTTCCTCGGCATTAGTTGATGTCAATCACCGATTGAATTTATCGATAAGTGATCAGAGCGTTGCTTCACTTGAGATGAAGATAGATCAAATAGAAGCGTCATTGGTACCACTGAAAAATTTTATTACATACGACGGCACACTAGCTGCAATACACATATCTAGCCTAAGAAGCCAAATTAGAAGTATTGAGCGACTACTTGTTAAAGTAGAAGCAAACAAAGAAATGATCCGGTATGTGAACCGACTGAGCGATTATTTGTTTGTGTTGATGAGACAAATAAATAAGGAAGCGGGAAACAAAGAGAAGAAGTTAGAAACAATCAAATAGCGTAA
>Ga0265295_1000801_pt1 | contig 59651 bp, 59 predicted proteins | sample Munlansysbiofilm_FD_192503 | JGI IMG/M metagenome (GOLD analysis project Ga0265295, IMG submission 192503) | Leachate microbial communities from a municipal landfill in Southern Ontario, Canada - Methane capture system biofilm | ecosystem: Engineered > Solid waste > Landfill > Unclassified ... | reverse complement strand
ATAATAGATTTTTATCTGCTTGTCAATACCTTAACGCTGAAATGTAGCTTAAATTTTTAAATTTATCCTCTTTTTATCACTTTTACTTCTTTTTACTATCTTTTTATCGCTTTTTCTTGGGTTTTTCTTGGCTTTTCATTATTTTATGTTATTTATTTGTTTTAATTACTTTAATAATTGTAAATTTATAATATGCAAGTTTAAAATATACACCTTTATTTAACAATTATTTGATAAAATTTTATTTATGTTTTTATAATACGGGGAAATTAAAAATAACAGTAGAATAATTTCATATAGTTATTTTATTATAGGAGATATACATATAATGAGTGCATCTATTTTTAGAGAATATGACATAAGAGGAATATTCAAAAAAGAATTGAATGAAGATATAGTAAAAAAAATTGGTTTTTATTTAGCAAAAGCTTTACAAAAGAAAGTTCCAACTGCAAAATATATGGCTGTTGGTTATGATGCAAGACTTCATTCTCCTACTTTGAAAAATTGGTTAACTTCAGGAATAAATAAAGCTGGATTAAAAGTTTTAGATATGGGATTAGTACCAACACCTGCAAACTACTTTGCAAACTTCACCGACTTTGATGGTTTAAAATGTGATGGTTCAGTAATGATTACAGGAAGTCATAATCCACCTGAATATAATGGATTCAAGATAACATTAGATAAAGATCCATTCTTTGGTGAAGATATTTATTCACTTGGAAGAGAAATTCTAGCAGACAATACAATAATAGAAGATAATGAAGAAACAATAGTAATTGATTCTAAAAATAGATATATAGCTTATATAGTAAAAAGTTTTTCACACTTAAAACTTGAAAATAAAAAATTTGTTTTTGATTGTGGGAATGGTGTTGCTGGCGTTGTATTAAGAGAAATTCTTGATAAATTAAATATTAAGTATAAAATCTTATTTGAAGAACCAGATGGAAATTTCCCAAATCATCATCCAGATCCAAGTGATGAGCATACTTTAGAAGATATAAAAAAAGAGTTAGCAACTGGTGAATTTGATTTTGGATTTGCTTATGATGGTGATGCAGATAGAATTGCTTTGCTTTCACCAAAATATAACTTTAAAGGGGATATTTTAGCAATATTCTTCTCTAAATTTATAAAAAATCCTACTGTTATTGGTGAAGTTAAATGTACACAAGTTATGTATGATACTATTAATTCTTATGGAAAAGCTATCATGTATAAAACAGGTCATTCAAATCTAAAAGTAAAAATAAAAGAAACAAATGCTGATTTTGCAGCAGAAGTTTCAGGTCATTTATTTTTCAATGATAGATATTTTGGATATGATGATGCAATTTATGCTACATTTAGAGCTTTAGAATTAATCGATCAAAATTTTGATTTTGATAAAGAGTATGAAGCTTTACCAAAAGTTTATTCAACTCCAGAAATTAATATCACTGTTACTGAAGAAACAAAATTTAAAATTATTGAAGATTTAAAAAATGCTTTAACAAATCCACCTGAATATTTTCCTAAAATCAAAGATATTATAACTGTAGATGGAATAAGAGTTATCTTTGAAAAGGGTTGGGGATTAGTAAGAGCTAGTAACACAACACCAAAACTTGTAACTAGATTTGAAGCAGATACACAAGAAAATGCTAAAATATACGAAAATGTTTTAATTAAATTATTTGAAGAAATAAAAGGAAAATAAATGAGTAAAGAAAATCCAATCAAAAAATGTCTATTCCCAGCTGCAGGTTATGGAACAAGATTTTTACCTGCAACAAAAGCAACGCCAAAAGAGATGTTACCAGTTTTAACAAAACCACTTATTCAATATGGAGTGGAAGAAGCATTAGCGGCAGGTATGGATACAATGGCAATTGTAACAGGTAGAGGGAAAAGAGCTATTGAAGATCACTTTGATATTTCTTATGAATTAGAGCATCAAATTAAAGGAACAAACAAAGAACATTTATTGACTGAAATCAGATCAGTTATTACAAAATGTACTTTTTCATACACAAGACAAATTGAAATGAAAGGTTTAGGTCATGCTATTTTATGTGGTGAAACTTTAATTGGAGATCAACCATTTGCAGTTTTATTGGCAGATGATTTATGTGACGCTCCAACTCAAGGTGTTTTATCTCAAATGATTGAACTATATAAAAAATATCATTGTTCAATTGTTGCTATTGAAGAAGTTCCAAAAGAAGAAACAAATAAATATGGAGTAATTTCTGGAAATGAAATTGAACCAGGAATTTATATGATTAAAGATATGGTTGAAAAACCTGAACCTGAAGTTGCTCCTTCAAATTTAGCAATTATAGGAAGATATATTTTAACTCCAGATATTTTTGATATTTTAAAAGAAACAAAACCAGGAAAAGGTGGAGAAATCCAAATCACTGATGCTCTTTTAACTCAAGCAAAAAAAGGAATGGTTTTAGCTTATAAATTCAATGGACAAAGATTTGACTGCGGAAGTATTGATGGATTTGTGAAAGCTACAAACTATTTTTATGATAAAGAAACAAAAAAAGAGAAAAAAAAAGAGACTGGAGCAAAATAAGTGAAAAATAACCTATATTATCCGCAAGTATCATTAAGTGATGAAGAAATCTTTGCAGAAATAAAAAAAGAAAGAGAGAATATAGGTTACTACTCTCTTCCTTATGAAGATACAACTTTTTTAAAAGCTAAATTAGATAGTTTAAATTTTACTCAAAAACAAATTGCTATCATTGGAATTGGAGGAAGTACTTTAGGGACTTATGCAATTTACAATTTTATGAAGTATAACAAACAACATAATAAAACTTTAAAAAAAGAACTTTTTTTCTTTGAAAGTACAGATCCAGTTAATTTAAATGGAACATTAAGTCAAATTGATTTGGAAGATACTTTATTTATCGTAATTTCAAAATCTGGAACTACAATAGAGACTATTTCTATTTTTAAATATTTAATGTCAATTACAAAAATTGATAAGTCAAATTTATTAGTAATTACAGAAGATGATAGTAAGTTAAATACTTTTGCAAAAGCAAATGATATTAACTCTTTTGATATTCCTAAAAATGTTGGTGGAAGATTTTCTGTATTATCTAATGTTGGGTTAGTTCCTTTATATTTAGCAGGATTTAATATTGATGAATTATTAAAAGGTGCAAAAAAAATATCAACATCATTTTTTGAGCAAAATGATTTATATGACCATTTAATCAAAAAAGCAAGAACATATTATGAATTCAAAGATGTTTACAATGTAAATGCAATTTTTTCTTATTCTCAATTACTTGAAGGCTTTAATAAATGGTATATCCAACTTTGGGGAGAGAGTCTTGGGAAAATTGATGTAAATCATACAAACCAAGGTTTAACTCCAATTGGACTTTTAGGGCCAGTTGACCAACACTCTTTCTTACAACTTATTGTTGAAGGTAAAAGGGATAAAACTGTAACATTTATAAAAATCAAAGATTTTAAAGATGAAACTAAAATAGCTCCAACAACACTTCAAGGTTTAGAAGAATTAGATTACATCAATAATCTTAATTTTAAAGAACTTATCAATCTTCAAGCAGATGCAACAATTGCATCAGTTAAAGAATATAAAAAAGATATTCCAATAGATTTAATTGAAATTGAAGAGATCAGTGAATATGAAATTGGAAAACTTTTATTTTATTATGAATTATTAACTTCAATCGTTGGAAAATTCTTAAGAATAAATACTTATGACCAACCAGGTGTTGAAGGTGGAAAAATCATCTTAAAAGAGATGTTAAAAAATAAAAATTAGGAAAATAAATGGCAATTTTTGGTAATATTGAAACTGTTAAAGGACAATTAAATAATCCTAAATTTGATAAAGCCTTTTTATATTTGGAAAAATTGCAAGATATTAATTCAAATGAATATCAAAGTTTAATAAATATTAAACTTGATAACTGTAACAAAATAGTTCTTGATGAGAACTGTTTTGTTCTTGAACAAGCTTATATTTCAAAAGATAAAAAAGATTGTTTTTTTGAATCTCACAAAAAATATATAGATATTCAATATATTTTTGATGGAACTGAAATAATGGAAGTTGAAAATATAAATAATTTAAAAACAACAAAAGAGTATGATGAAACTTTAGATTATGCAAAATATGCCCAATCTCCTAACTCTTCATCTTTAGTTATTAGAAAAAATGAACTAGCGATTTTTTATCCAAACGATGCCCATATGCCTTGTATTAAAGTGGATAAAAATGAAAAAGTTATAAAAGCTGTTTTTAAAATAGCAGTATAATTATGGAATATTTATTTTCTAGTTTAGTTCCTGTTTTTGGACTGATATTAATAGGATATTTTTTTAAAAGAATTAGTTTTCCATCTCATGAATTTTGGCCAATGGCTGATAAACTTACATATTTTGTTTTAATGCCTGCTCTTTTGATATTTAAACTTTCAAATGCAAAGTTTGAACCTAATAGTATAAATTTTGTTTTAGTTTCTCTTATAGCAATATTTTTAACAATGGTTGTTTTAATAATCTTTAATAAAATAAGCCCTACAAAAAACAACTCTTTTACTTCAATAATTCAAGGTGGGATAAGATTTAATACTTATGTATTCTTAGCTTTAAGTGGTTCTATTTTTGGAGATGAAGGTTTAGTTTTAAGTGCTATTATTTTAACTTTTGCAATTCCATTTATAAATATTTTATGTGTAACAATTTTTGCTCTTTATTCAGATAATAATAAACTAGATTTTATATATTTAGTAAAATCTATAATAAAAAATCCTTTGATTATTGGTTGTGCAATTGGTGCTTCAATCAATTTTTTATCAATTCCAATTCCAGTAAGTATTGAAAATTTAATAGAAATTTTAAGTAAAGCAGCTCTTCCTTTAGGACTTTTATCTATTGGTTATGCTTTAGTATTAAAAGAGTTAAATAGTGCGAAAAAAGATTTGATTATTAGCTGTATTGGAAAGTTTATAATCTTGCCTTTATTTATTTATAGTTTTGGAATGATGTTTGGATTAAATGAAATAATGATTTCAATTTTAGTTTTATTTTCTGTTTTACCAACAGCTCCAAGTTCATTTATACTTGCACGGCAACTTGGTGGAGACATAACACTTATGACAAGTATCATAACAGTGCAAACTTTAGCTTCTGCACTTTTTATAATACTATTTTTAAAACTATTCGTTTAAAAAAGTTCTAAAAACTATCATAGATGATTTTTTAAAGCCATTTTTTTCATAAAATTTATGAGCTTTAAAATTATCATTATCTGTTAAAAGAGTAATTCTTTTTATACCTTGAGATTTTGCAAACTCTTTTGCAAAGTCTAATAGTTTTGAACCTATATTTTTATCTCTACATTTAGATGAAACTATCATATCTTCTAGAATCACAACCCTATTTCCAAGTGCTGTTGAAATTGAATATAAAAGGTTTACCATCGCTACTATTTCATTTTCTATTTCACAAACTATTACATACCCTACTTTTTCATCTTTAATTATAGTTTCTAATGCTTTTATTTGTAAAGCTTCATTTGGAACAAACTCTTTTTCTAAACTAAAAAGTTCGTTTAAAAGTTTTGATAAAGATTTTATATCTTCTTCTTTTGCAACTCTAAATCTCATTTTCTCTCTTTTTTAATGTTGTTTCATATCCCATTTGAGGTTCATTTGGAACTAAAAATGATAAACTAAAAGAACAAAATGCAATAACTGCTCCAATAATAAATACTAAAGAATTAGAATATAACCAAACCATACCTAAAAATGCTGGTAAAAAAACTGCAGCAATATGATTTATAGTAAAACTTACAGCACTTGCACTTGAAATATCACTTGGATTTGCTATTTTTTGGAAATATGTTTTTAAAGCAATTGCCATAGAAAATAGTAAATGGTCAATAATATATAAAGTAAAAGCAAAATATACATTATCTACAAAAGCATAAGATGTAAATACTAACATTAGTCCAATATATTCTATTTTTAAAGTAACTTTTTCTCCAAAAGCAACTATAAATTTTCCAATCTTTGGAGCTAAATACATATTTAAAATTGAGTTCACAAATAACAATAAAATCATATTGTGAATATCAACACCAAATTTTTCTACAAGTAAAAATCCTGCAAATACTACAAATATCTGTCTTCTTGCACCTGAGAGAAAAGTAAGTAAATAAAAAAGCCAATACTCTTTTTTTACTCTAATTTTTTTATCTTGAATAACTGTCTCTTTAAAATGAGTAAATAAATACCAAGAAAAAATACCTAATAAAAAAGTAAAACCACCAAATATTAAATAAACATATTTATACTCCATAGCTAAATAGTTCATAAAAAGATAAATCAAAATAAATACTAAAAGTCCAGTGAAAGATTTTGCTGCACTTAATTTTCCTAAAACAATAGGAGCTTTATTTTTATCTATCCATTGTAAAGATAAAGACTGATTTAAAGTCTCTAAATAGTGAAATCCAACTGACATAATAATTGTTGTAATATAAAGTCCAATTGCTGTTGGGAAATATCCAGTTGATGCTGTTCCTAATCCTAAAAGCATAATAGATAAATAAACTAATCTTTGTTGGGCAATAAAAGCTAAAACCAATAAAACTGTAAATGCAAGAAATCCTGGAATTTCTCTTAAACTTTGTAAAATTCCTATTTGACTACCATCAAAAGATGCTACTTCTATAGTAAAGTTATTTAATAAACTTGTCCACGCACTAAAAGAGACAACCATTGAAATAGTCATTATATAAAGTAAAGCCTCTTTTGAAGTAAAAATTCTTGTGATAAATGTTTTTTTCAAATAAATACTCCAATGATTACATTGATTGCTAGTGCACTTAAAAGCACTTTTAAAATGATGACAAATTTTTTACCATCAATTTTATCTCTTAATTGTGTTCCTGTCCAGCTTCCTACAACTGCTCCAATTATCATGGCAACAATAACTCCAATATAATCAAAAAATACAAAACCAAAATACATAAATACAAATACTTTCAAAATATGACTGATACTCATAAGTGCAGCACCTGTTGCTACAACTACATTTTTATCTTTATAATCTTTAAGTAAAAGTGTCATTGTAAGTGGTCCAGTTGCTCCTACAACCATTGAAAGTCCTGTTTGGAAAAAACCTGCTAAATAATAGTTTTCATATCTTTTGATTTTCTCATTAAATTTTGCTGACCATAAAGAAAGAAGTATATAAATACCAATAAATAAAGGCACATATTCTAAAGAGATAAAACTCAAAATTCCCATAAAAAAACCAATTCCTAGTAAAGAACCTAATAAAAATTTTGGGATTACTTCAACTTTTACATCTTTATATCCAAAAATTGCACGGCTTAGATTACTTGAAACTTGTGTTAACCCATGAATTGGAATAAGAGCATTTAAAGGTAAAAATGAAGGTAAAATAACTATAAGCATCATCCCTCCACCAATTCCAACTACTCCAGCAATTGTTGAAGTTAGAAAAGTAATCACTCCAAGAATTAATTCTGTCATATAAAAATCCTATTAAAAAGATTAACGTAAAATACCCAATAAAGCCTTTATTATCAAAAAAGGGTTATAATCAATTTTTTAAAAATAGGAGATTTTATGAAAATATTACTAATAGTTACTATCTTTTTAACAAATATCTTATTTGCAAATTATGCTTTTACTAACCAAAATAGTGGAAAAATCGATATGCATGGTGGTAAAAGTGAAAATCTTTTAAATCAAAAGAATAGTTTGTCAAATACAAATTTTAATGATATTGGAATTACAAAACCAATAGCTCCAAAAGCACCTAATGCTTTAATAAAAGAGAATGAAAAAAAAGAAGAAAAAAAGGAAATTACTAAATAATGGCAAGATATAAATTTATATCATGGAATGTAAATGGTATTAGAGCAGTTGATAAAAAAGATGCTTTAAAATGGGTTGATGAAGCAAATATAGATTTGCTTGGTGTTCAAGAAACAAAATCTATGAAAGAACAAATTCCAAAAACAATTTTTACTAAAGAGTACAAAACACTATTTGCAAGCGCATCAGCAATAAAAGGAAGAAGTGGAACGGCACTTTTTACAGATATAGAAACTTCATTTGAATGTAACTGTCCAAGTGTTGATATTCTTGATGAAGGAAGAATAAACGAAGTTCATTTTTCTTTAGGAGATAAAAATATAGCATTTTTTAATGTATATTTTCCAAATGGACAAAGTAGTCAAGAAAGACTTAATTATAAAATGGAGTTTTATGATAGATTTTTAAATCATTGTGAAAACTTAAAAAAAGATGGGAAATCTATCATTGTTTGTGGTGATGTAAATACAGCACACACTGAAATTGATATTGCTAGACCAAAAGCAAATGAAAATACAAGTGGATTTTTACCAATGGAAAGAGATTGGATAACAAAATTTTTAGATTTTGGATACATTGATACTTTTAGATTGATAAATGGTGATATAAAAGACAAATACTCTTGGTGGAGCTATAGAGCAAATGCAAGAGCAAATAATGTAGGCTGGAGAATAGACTACTTTTATGTAAGTGAAGACTTAAAAGATTTTGTAAAAGATGCTTATATTTTAAATAATATTGAAGGAAGTGATCACTGTCCTATTGGCTTAGAAATGGAGTTTTAAGACTCCTTTTCTACTCTATTTTTTCCTTTTGATTTAGCAAGATACATAGCATTATCTGCTCTTAAGATAAAATCTGTGATTGTATCATTTTCTTTAAAACTAGATACGCCAAAACTTGCAGTTTTATATCCTACTTTTTCAAATTTATGTTGTGATATTTTTTCTCTTAAATTTTCTGCTAATTTTGCAGTATCATCTAAGTTTGTTTTTGGACAAATGATTATAAATTCTTCACCACCCCATCTTCCTACTGTATCAGTTTGCCTTGTAAAAGTTGTCAAAATTTCAGAAATTTTTATCAAAACTTTATCACCAACTAAATGACCAAATTTATCATTTTCTTTTTTAAAATCGTCAAGATCTAATAAAATTATTGAAAAATCATCTTTATACCTTTTATAAAAACTTTCATATATTTGTAAAGTTGAATCTATCTCTTTTCTATTTTTTAATTTTGTTAAATAATCAGTTGAAGATAGAATCATTAGTTCTTCTTTTGCCTCTTCAAGCTCTTTTGTATAATTTAATTTATTAACAATTGAATATGATAATAATAACAAACAAATAAAAATTGCAATATCACTTGGATACTCTTCCCAAGGGACAAGCCCCGCTGCAATTAAAGAAGAATAAAGCCAATAAAGTGAAATTATAAAAAAACTAAATGTAATAATCTTTGTTTCTTTATCACCTTTAAAAAAGAAATAAATCATAAAAATAGTTAAAATTGGTAATGTAACAAAATTATAAACGATATCAAAACACTCATAAGTTGAAGGAAGAGTAAAGATTCCTAAAAGTGAACCAATAATTGCTACTAAAAGATATATTAAATGAAATTGCCATATTCTTTTAATTATATCAAATGGTGTTTTTTGATTTATTACTTTATCCATAAAAAGTGCCATTCCAACTGGAAAAAAGAAAAAAGCAATAGCCAACAAATATTGATTTAATAATGGAAAATATAAATATAATTCAATAATTTTTGCAGAACAAAATACATTTAAACCTTGGGTTAAAAATAATAAACCTAAAATTAAAAGTTCAATTCTTTTAAATTTTGATAAAAATGTCAATAAAAAAAGTATTGATACAAAAAGAGAAATAGATCCTACTATAATCTTTGGTATATCATAATTTAACATTTTTTCTAAAATATCACTTTTTGAAGCGATTATTATTTCGCCCCACAATCCGATATCTTCATAGTTTGAATATATTCTAAAATAAAGATATTTGCCAGCACTATCAACGTAAAGAGGTATTAAATGCCAAGGCCATCCTATATATTCACCTTTTCCTTCTTTATCAAATTCTCCAAAATGATATATTTGTTTATTTTCATAATATACTTGCGTAATTAAATCTATACTTACAATATATAAATGAGGATTTGTTGGTAAATTATCAGGAAGTTTTACCCTAAACCAGACATTTGTTTGATTATTTCTATTTGGTGGATTACTTGGAAATTTGATCTCTTTCCAAGAATTTTGATTATCTTTTTCAATGGTCCACAAAGGTAAATTATTTTCAAAAGGTGAATCTCCAAATCTATATTCCCATTTTACTTTTGATAAATCTATCTCTTTTATCTCATTTGCAGATAAAAAAATTGTTAAAAATAAGAAAATTATAATTTTTTTCATTAAAATACTTTATATAAATTTATTAGATTTTCTATATTAAATCATAATTTCTTATAATACTTGATAAAATAAAAAATAAAATCTTTTACCATAAAATTTATACATAAAGGTTAAATATGAAAAATAATATTATTGATAGATATGATAAAAATCAAGATGGTGAAATTATCATAAAGATATATACTTCAAAGATTGAAGATTTATATGAAAATTATGATAAAAAATCAACTTTCATAAAAAAAGATTTAAAAGATGATTTAGAAAATTATTTAATTGAAAGTGTTGAAGAAATTGGTAATCATCCTTTTACTATTGATTTCTATTTTGATGAAAAAAGTGATTTTACATCAGATGAAAGATTAAAAAATAGCATAAAAGAGTATTTTGAATATTTACAATTTTTAGAACATAAAAATATGAAAGAAGAATTAAAAAATTCTCTAATATTTTTAATAATTGGCTTTGTTTTTGTATCAATTTCATTTAATCTAACAGAACATGAAAACTTTTTTTATAAACTTATTTCTGAAGGTGCTATGGTAGGAGGTTGGGTTTCACTTTGGGAAGCACTAGCTACAATCTTAATAAAATGGCTTCCATTAAGAAAGAACATAAAAATTTTTAAAAAAATTACAAATGCAGAAGTACATTGTTTTTAAATCATAGAATATATAATTTTTGCTAGGATTTTTTTAAAATCTTCTCTCTCTTCTTTACTTAAAACAGAAAAAATCTTTTCTGTTGATTCCGCAACACAAGACATACACTCTTGAATTAATTCTTTTCCATCATCAGTTAAATTAATTAGCATACTTCGCTTATCATTTAATGAAGGAACTTTTTCAATCAATTTTCTATCTTCAAGTTTTTTCAAAACTTTTGTCATTCCTCCTGAAGAAAAAAGTGTCGCATCATATAACTCAGTTGGAGATAAAGCACTTTTATTAAAATAAAGAGATGCTAAAACTGAAATATGTGAATGTAATAAATCATATTTTATTTTAAAAAATTGCTCATTTTCAGCATACATTTGTTTATGCAACATTGTTATTGGTAGAGTGAAAGCAAAAACTTCATACTCTTTTAACTTAACAGTAGAATTATAAAAGTTATCTATATATTTTTTATCCATGAAGCAATTTTAACTAAATTAATATTAAATATATCTTTCTAGCAAGATATATTTAAGCAAAATTTTGTTATCTTTCAAACCTAAATATAAAAAGGAGTTATTTTGAAAAAGATATATTTTATTTTTTTAACACCACTTTTTTTATATAGCCAAAATTTGGAAGAATTAGTTAATTTATCTATACAAAATAGATTGGTTAATGCTTCACAACAAAGTTTGGATTCTATAAAAGATGAATACAAAAGTGTAAAAAGTGGATATTTACCAAAACTAGATGTTGGAGGAAAATATGCAATAACAGATGAAGAAACGGCAAGTTTGGCAAAAAAATCTGGAAATGTATATGGAAGCTTAAATTATTTACTTTATGATGGTGGTAAAAAATCAGATGTTTATGATAGTTATGAATCTACTATCAAAAGTACAGAAGAATCTGTTGAAGCTTTAAAAAACGATATTTCATTAACAGTGATAAACTACTATTTTGATTATTTATCTCTTATTTCTCAAAAAGATGCAAAGTTAAAAGAGATAGAACAGCTTGATTCACAAATGGAAAGATTAAGTAGATTTTTAAAAGCTGGTACAACAACTGAAGATGAAGTACAAAAAATCATCTCAAGAGTTGAAAATGCTAAAGTTAATCTTCAAGAGATTGAACTTCAAATCATCACTATATTACATAATTTAGAATATATAACTGGAACTAAAATTGATATTACAGCTGGTTCTAATATAAAAGAATCAGAAAAAGTTTCACAAAATAGTGAAAGATTTGATATTAAATCTTTGGAATTTGATTTACAAACAAAGTTAAGTAATTCAAGAGCTGAGAAAAGTGGATACTTACCAACAGTAACACTTGATAATACTTATACATATTATGATTCAAATTTTGATGATAAAGCTTATGAAAATAATGCTATTGATCATCAAAATATTTTATCTGCAAATTTAAAATGGAATATTTTTTCATTTGGAGAGACTAAATATAAATATGAATCAAAATACAAAGAGTATTTAGCTTCAAAATTAAAATATGAATATGAAAAAAACAAAGCGAATGTTGACTTACAACTTGCACTTAAAGCTTATGATATTGCAAAAGCAAAAATAAAATCAGCTGAAGCAAATCTAAAAGCTGCGGAAAGTGCATATGAAGTTATAAAATCAAAATATGAAAATGGTTTAATTGATAATGTAGCATATCTAGAAAGTTTAACTGAGAAATTTGATGCCATCAGTCAATTAAAAACATCTATTAATGATTTAGAAATTAAAAAAGCAAATATAATTTACCATAATGGTGAAAAATTAGAGGAGTATATAAAATGATAAAAAAATCATTAGTTGCAATTTCTTTCCTTTTCTTAGGATACAACGGTTTAATTGCAGAAGAAACAAAAGTAGCAACTGAAGCACCTGCTTTACCTGTTCAAACTTTTAAAATTGTAAAAGAAAATAATACTACAAGTAAAACTTATCCAACTATTTTAAAAGCTTATGAACAAGTTGATGTAATTGCAAGAGTTTCAGGAACACTAAAAGAAAAATATTTTAAAGAAGGTGATTTAGTAAAAAAAGGAACTCTTTTATATAAAATCGAACCTGATTTATATCAAGCAAATTTTAATATGAAAAAAGCAAATTTTACAAAAGCAAAAAAAGATTATGAAAGAGCTAAATCATTAGTTGCTTCTAAATCTATTAGTCCACAATCTTTTGATGATTATACTTATCAATATGACAGCACAAAAGCTGCATTAGACGAAGCGCAAATAAATTTAAATTATACAAAAGTAACTGCACCAATAGATGGAATTATTGGTATAAAAAATCATGATATTGGTGATTTAGTTGGTACGAATGAAGATAATTCATTACTTTTAACTATTACTAATACAGATCCTATTCATGCAGAGTTTTCTTTACCTAAAGATGATATGAATAACTTTTTATCTCAAATAAAAAGTAAAAATATAAAAATTAGTCTAATTGCAAATGGCACAACTTATGAAAATGGTCAAATAGATTATATTGCACCAACAATAGATACAAATACTGATACTTTACTTTTAAGAGCAAAATTTGACAATCCTAATCATGAGTTAATTGCAGGGAATTTTACAAAAATAGTTATTTCTAACTTATCTTTAGGAGATGTATTTATTGTTCCGGAAAATGCTGTATTAAAAACTTCACAAGCAACTATTGTTTATGTAATAGATGAAAATAATATAGCAAAAGTTAGACCTGTTACTACAGGGGATTTAGTAAAAAATGGAATGGTTATAAAAGATGGGTTAAAACCTAATGAACAAATTGTAACAAGTAATCTTGCAAAACTTAGACCTGATACAAAAGTTCAAATTATAAGTGAAGAGAAATAGTTATGATTTCCGCATTTTTCATAAAAAAACCAGTTTTTGCTGGTGTTTTATCAATTATAATATTTTTGACGGGAATAATTGCAATGTTCAATTTACCAATTGAACAATATCCAAGAGTTTTACCGCCTCAAATTATTGTAAGTACTTCATATCCAGGAGCTAGTGCAGATACTATTGCAAAAACTGTTGCTGCTCCACTTGAAGAACAAATAAATGGTGCAAAAAATATGCTTTATATGAATTCTGTTGCTGAAGATAGTGGTAGATTAAATATAAATATATTTTTTGAAATTGGAACAGATCCAGATAGTGCAAAAATAGATGTAAATAATAGAGTTCAAGCAGCTTTAGCAAAAATGCCAGAACAAGTACAAAGACAAGGTGTTGTTGTAGGTGAAAGAAGTCCAAGTATTTTAATGTTTGCAATGCTTCAATCTCCAAATAATACTTATGATTCAATATATTTATCAAATTATGCTTTATTAAACTTAGTTGAGTCATTAAAAAGAGTTAAAGGTGTTGGGGATGCGATGATTTTTGGAGCTAAAGATTATTCTATTAGAGTATGGATAGATCCTTTAAAATTATCAAAATATTCTCTTGCTACAACTGATGTTATAAATGCAATTAAAGAGCAAAACAATCAATATGCGGCTGGAAAAATTGCTTCTGAGCCAATTGCACAAAAACAGATGTATACATATACGATTAGAACTCCACAAAGGTTTGAAAATCCTGCACAATTTGGAGATATAGTAATTAGAGCTAATGAAGATGGTAGTACTTTAAAATTAAAAGATATTACAACTATTGAACTTGGAGCTAGTGATTATAGCGTTCAAACAAGATTAAATGGTGCTCCATCTATTCCTATTGGAGTATTTTTACAAAGTGGTGCAAACTCTTTAGAAACTGCTGATGCAATAAAAAAAGCTTTAGAAGATGCGAGTAAAAGCTTCCCTGATGATATAACATATAGTATTCCTTATGATAGTACAGATTTTATTTCAGCTTCTATTCATGATGTTATTAAAACTTTTATTGAAGCATTATTACTTGTAATTTTAATTATTTTCATTTTCCTACAAAGCTGGAGAGCAACTATTATTCCATTTATTGCTGTTCCCGTATCAATTGTGGGAGCATTTGCTGGGATGTATGCTTTAGGATTTAGTATTAACTTACTGACTCTTTTTGGTTTAGTTCTTGCTATTGGTATCGTTGTTGATGATGCTATTATTGTTATTGAAAACATTGAACGACATATGGAAGAAGGAAAAACTCCTAAAGAAGCTGCATTTATTGCTATGAAAGAAGTAACAGGAGCATTAATTGCTATTATTCTAGTTTTAGGTGCAGTATTTATTCCTGTTGCATTTATGGGTGGATTAAGTGGAGAGATGTATAGACAATTTGCTATTACTATTGTTATCTCAGTTATTATTTCTGGATTTGTTGCTTTAACATTGACTCCATCACTTTGTGTAAGAATTTTAAAAAATAAAAAACATGAACCTAAAGGTTTTTTCAAATGGTTTAATAATATGTTTGAAAAAGCAACAAAAGGTTATTCTGTATTAGTTAAAAAGAGTATTAGATTTTCATTAATTTCTATTTTATTATATGGTGGATTATTATTTGTATCTTATGATATGTTTAAATCTATGAAAACTGGACTTCTTCCTGATGAAGACCAAGGAACAATCTTCGTATTTGGATTTAACCCTCCAGGTTACTCTATGTCTAAATCGTTAGAATTAAGTGAAGAGATAAATAAAATCATTGCAAATGATCCTAGTGTAAAAAATATCATTACACTTGCTGGATATGACTTTACAACTTCTGCTCAAAGAAGCCATACTGTTGCAACAATTATTAAATTAAAAGATTGGAGTCAAAGACCAAATCCAGAACAAGAAGCACAAGCACTTTTAGCTAAATTTAGTAAACAACTTATGGGTACAAGTGAAGGATTCTCATTTGCCGTTGTACCACCTCCTATTATGGGGATGAGTGTTACTGGTGGATTTGATATGTATGTTCAAGATAGAAAAGGTGGAACTATTGAAGATTTAGGAAATATTGTAAATCAAATAATAGAAAAAGCTAAAACTAGACCTGAATTAATGGGAGTTAGAACAGCACTTGCAGCTAATATTCCTCAATTTAAAATTGATGTTGATACTGAAAAAGCAAAAGCAAAAGGTGTAAGTATAAGCGACATTTATAGTACAATAAATGCAACTTTTGGAAGTTTTTATGTAAATGATTTTTCACTTTATGGAAGAACTTATAAAGTTAACTTACAAGCAAAAGATGAATTTAGAAATAATGTAGATGATTTTCAATATGTTTATGTAAGATCAGACAAAGGTGAACTTTTACCAATTAATTCATTTATAACTTACAAAAAAGTAGTTGGAGCTGATATAGTAGAAAGATTTAACCTTTTCCAAGCTGCAAAAGTATCAGGACAACCAGCTCCTGGATATAGTTCAGGAGATTCTTTAAAAGCTATAGAAGAAGTTGCAAATGAAGTTTTACCTGAAGGTTATACGATTAGCTGGACTGGAACTGCTTATCAAGAAAAACAAGTTGGAGGAAGTTCTGCGCAAGCATTTATTTTTGGTATTGTTTTCTTATTCTTAATTCTTTGTGCACTTTATGAAAGATGGTTATTACCAATTTCGGTTGTTTTAGCTGTACCATTTGCAATTTTTGGAGCAATACTCGCTACAAATTTAAGACACTTAGATAACAATATTTATTTCCAAATTGGTCTATTAGTTCTGGCAGGACTTGCGGCTAAAAATGCAATTTTAATTGTTGAATTTGCTTTACAAAAACAAAAAGAAGGATTAAAACTAATTGATGCTGCTATTGAAGCTGCTAAAGTAAGACTTAGACCGATTGTTATGACTTCATTAGCATTTACAGTTGGAGTTATGCCTCTTGCTATTAGTAGTGGAGCTGGAGCTGCTAGTAAACACTCTATTGGAACAGGAGTTGTGGGAGGAATGTTAACTGCTACATTTATAGCAATTTTATTTATTCCACTATTCTTTGTTTTAATCTCAAGACTTAGTGGTCATAAAGATGACGAAGTTCTAACAGATAAAGAAGAGGAATAAATCCTCTTCTTTATATTAAAGCCTCAATCCAAGAAATCACTTGATTTAAAGTTTGAGGCTCTTTTTTTGAAATAAACACATAAGGTTTATTTTTTCTGTTTTCTTTTACATCGATTTGCATATCAACTAAATCAATATCAACATATGGAGCTAAATCTATTTTATTTACAATTAAAAGGTCGGAAAACAATAATCCTGCCCCTTTTTTTCTTGGAATATCAGCACCTTGTGCAACATCAATTACATAAACATAATAATCAATTAATTCATAAGAAAAAGTAGCACTAAGATTGTCCCCTCCACTTTCAACAAATACAATATCAGGATTATATTTTTCTTCAAGTTCAACAACTGCTTTTTGATTCATCGAAATATCATCTCTTATTGCAGTATGAGGACAACCACCTGTTTCAACTCCAATAATTCTATCACTATCTAAATCAAGAGTTTTTTTTAGATAATTCGCATCTTCCGTTGTATATATATCATTTGTCACAATTCCTAAAGAGTATTTATCTTTTAGTAAATTTGTTAAAGTTTCAATTAAAGAAGTCTTTCCACTTCCAACTGGTCCTGCTATTCCTATTTTCAATGCCATTTTTTTCCTTTATGTTGTGAACATTTTTGGTTCTAAATTTTTATGACTAAATATAATCTCTTCAAAAAGTGGATTAAAATTTGTGATTTTATTTTCTATATTTTTATAATCAAATTTTTCTAAAATCTCATCTATTTCAAAAAGCATCTTTTGTATTTCACTTGGTTTTATTCTTGAAATTTTTAGAGTTGTAACTGCAATATTTATAAGATTTTTTTTAGTCCACATTACTATAAAATCTTCCAAACAAATATCCATATCAAAAGCCATAGCACTTAATACAATTATCTCATTTCCAACACAAAATTTATTTTCAATTAGTGCAAAAAATTCTTTTACTATATTTTTTGTTGTTAGATTTTTTATTTGTACAAAATAGTTTTGTCCAATATCACGTGAAGCCTTTGCAAACTCAAAAGTTAAATAAGCTCCAAGTTCATTATCTAATTTTTTTAAAATAGTTAATTTCTCTTTTTCTAAAGCTTCATAAACTTTTTTAACATAAACAAACTCTATTTTAGAATATTGGTCAATGATTAGATTTTCTAAATAGATTTTTAAACTATTTATATCTTTTACTTTTTCTTTTAAAACATGAGGTTCAAGTCCAAAAGAGTGCACAAATACACCTGAGGGAAAACTCCCATCAAGTATTTGCATAAATCTACTAAGGCTTTTTAGATTTGTTTTTTGCATATTAGTGGCTATGGTGTGCTTTTCCATTTGGTTTGAAATAACCTTTTGTTTTTTCACACTTTATTTTTTCATTTGTATAACAATCTTTGATAATATCGCTTAAAGAGATATCCTCTAAAACTATGATTTTAAACTCTTCTATCATTATTGGCTGATGTCTGTTTCCTATTTCATAAGCTATTTTTGCAAAGGTTAAAGCATCACTAAACTCTAAAATAAAAATCTCATCTTCACTTCTACTTACTTTTATTCCCATTCCATCTTCACAAACTAAAATATCATTTTCATGAAGATGAGTAAACTTAGCTTTTACTACTAAATTTACTCCTTTTTTAGTAACAGCTGTTAAATTTGGCTTTTGCATATCAAACCAAGATAACTCAACCTCATCACTAAATGGTATATCTTTTTTTATTTCTATTACTTTTTTTATTACACTAAATGTCAAAATCACTTCCTAAAACATAAAATATCGTCTTGCCATTGGCACTTTTTCAACATAATTTGATTCGATTAGTTCTCCATTGATTTTTACATCATATGTTTCACTATCTATTTCAATATCACCTATAAAATCATTTAGTTTCATATCAGCTTTTCCAATATTTCTTACATTTTTTACTGGTAATACTTCTTTTGAAATTCCTAATTTATCTTTTAGATTAGAACTAGCTACTTTTGAAGTAAATATTGCACTTGTAGCACTACTTGCTCGTCCAAGACTTCCAAACATAGGTCTATACATATTTGGTTCTGGTGTTGGAATTGAAGCGTTACTATCACCCATCATAGCAAGTGCAATAAATCCACCTTTTATGATAATTTCTGGTTTTACTCCAAAAAATGCCCTATTCCATAAAACTAAATCAGCCATTTTTCCAACTTCTACACTTCCAACATATTCATCAATTCCAGAAGCAATTGCAGGATTTATAGTATATTTTGCGATATATCTTTTGATTCTATTGTTATCAGATTTTTCATCATCACCTTCAAGTGTTCCTCTTTGTTGTTTCATAGAGTCTGCAACTTGCCAAGTTCGTATGATTACTTCTCCCACTCTTCCCATAGCTTGAGAATCGCTACTTGTGATTGAAATAGCTCCTAAATCATGTAACACATCTTCAGCAGCTATTGTTTTTCCTCTAATTCTTGATTCTGCAAAACTAACATCTTCAGGAATTTTTGGACTCAAATGATGACAAACCATAAGCATATCAAGATGCTCTTCAATAGTGTTTTTTGTATAAGGTAAAGTTGGATTTGTACTTGATGGAAGTACATTTGCAAGCCCAGCCACTTTCATAATATCAGGTGCATGACCTCCGCCTGCGCCTTCACTATGAAAAGTATGAATTGTTCTATTTTTAAATGCTCCAACTGTTGCTTCAACAAATCCTGATTCATTTAAAGTATCAGTATGAATTGCAACTTGCACATCAAAATCATCAGCAACACTTAAACAAGTATCAATAGCATTTGGCGTACTTCCCCAATCTTCATGAAGTTTTAATCCCATTGCTCCTGCTTCTATTTGCACTTTTAAAGCTTCATAACTTGAACTATTTCCTTTTCCCATAAATCCAAAGTTTAAAGGTAAATCATCAACACTTTGTATCATCTTACTTATATTCCACTCTCCAGGGGTACAAGTTGTGGCATTTGTTCCAGTATTTGGACCAGTTCCTCCACCAATCATAGTTGTAACTCCACTTGAAAGTGCTTCATCAATTTGACCGGGACTTATAAAGTGAATATGAGTATCTATTCCACCAGCAGTTATAATTTTTCCCTCAGCTGAAAGAATTTCAGTATTTGCTCCAATTTCTAAACCCTCTGTTATTCCATCACAAAGATTTGGATTTCCTGATTTTCCAATAGCACTTATTTTCCCATCTTTGATTCCAATATCTGCTTTATAAATCCCTGTATAATCAATAATAATTGCATTTGTAATAATCAAATCAGCAACAACAACAGCAGTTGGACTTTGAGCCATACCATCACGTACTGTTTTTCCACCACCAAACTTACTTTCTTCACCATAAGTTGTGTAATCTTTTTCTATTTTAGCTATTAATGAAGTATCAGCTAGTCTGAATCTATCACCAACAGTTGGTCCATACATAGAAGCATATTTTTCTTTACTAATCTTCATGTTACTCTCCTAAAAACTTTGAAAGATTTTGCATAGCTTTTGCTTTTACATTCTCATCATCTAAAAAGCCTTCAACTAAACCATTAAATCCACTAACATATCTTTTACCACTAAAATCAATTAAGTTTACACTTTTTTTACTTCCTGGTTCAAATCTTACAGAAGTTCCTGCTGGAATATCAAGTCTTTTCCCATAAGCTTTAATTCTTTCAAAACTAAGCTCTTTATTTACTTCAAAGAAGTGATAGTGAGAACCCACTTGAACTGGTCTATCACCTTTGTTTTCTATCTCTATTGTAATAATATCTTTTGAAGAGTTTAGTTCTATTTCACCTTCATCTACAAGATATTCTCCAGGGATTAATTTGTTTTTATCATAAGAAATTGGGTTATGAACTGTAACTAATTTTGTTCCATCTTCAAATGTTGCTTCAACTTGAACCATGTACATCATAGATGCAACACCTTCAAGTACATCATCCTCTTTTAAAACTTTTGTAGCATCAACCATAAGTTGTGCAACACTTTTTCCATCTCTTGCACCTTCAATAATATATGAACTAATTATTGATACTACTTCTGGATAGTTTAGTTTTAAACCTCTTTCTTTTCTTTCCATTGCAAGCTTTGAAGCTGTATAAATCAATAATTTCTCTTGCTCACGATTTGTAAGGAACATATATTCTCCTTTTAGATTTTATATTCACTTTATTTTATATAGATTTTATCCAATTAAAACCGATTATTATTTTTTCATCTGTATATTAATTAGTCATTAAAATTCTTCTATTTTTCAATTCAATTCTATATTTATGCAATAATGGTTCAGTATAACCTGATGGTTGAGAAATACCTTTAAAAATTAAATCACTAGCTGCACTAAAAGCATATCCATCAAAAGATGGAGCCATATTTATATATGACAAATCAGAAGCATTTTGAACATCAACAACTTTTGCCATAGATTTTAAAGACTCCATTACATCATCTTTTGTACAAACTTTATGTTCAATCCAATTTGCTAAATGTTGAGAAGAGATTCTTAAAGTTGCTCTATCTTCCATAAGTGCTACATTATTTATATCTAAAACTTTTGAACATCCAATTCCAGAATCAATCCATCTAACAACATAACCTAAAATTGTTTGAGCATTATTATCAAGCTCTTTTTTTATCTCTTCTTTACTCAAAATTGTGATATCTTTCATAAGTGGAAGAGTTAAAAGTTCATCTAAAGATGCTCTTTTATTCCCTTTTAAATTATTTTGAACTTCAAATACATCTACTTTATGATAATGAATTGAGTGTAAAACTGCTGCAGTAGGTGATGGAACCCAAGCTGTGTTTGCTCCTGATTTTGGATGATTGATTTTTTCAACCATCATTTTTGCCATCTCATCAGGCATCGCCCACATACCTTTTCCTATTTGAGCAAATCCTTGTAAACCACACTCTAAACCTATATCGACATTTGAATTTTCATAAGCTTTAATCCAAACTTGCTCTTTCATTTTTGATTTTTGAACAAATGCACCAGCAAACATAGAAGTATGAATCTCATCACCTGTTCTATCTAAAAATCCAGTATTTATAAATACAACTCTACTTTTAGCAGCTCTTATGCACTCTTTTAGATTTAAAGTTGTTCGTCTTTCTTCATCCATTATTCCTATTTTGATTGTATTTCGAGGAAGTTTTAGAGCATCTTCAACCATTTCAAAAGTTTTTACTGTAAATTCTACCTCTTTTGATCCGTGCATTTTTGGTTTAACTATATAAACACTTTTTTGTCTTGAGTTCGATTTACTATTTGCTCCTTTTATATCTACAATCGAGCATAAAACAGTAATCATACAATCCATAATTCCTTCAAAAACTTCTTCATCATTTTCATCTAAAATTGCAGGATTTGTCATAAGATGACCTACATTTCTAACAAAAAGCAGACTTCTTCCATGTAAAGTTTTACTATTTCCATCTATTGTCTTATAAGTTATATCTTCGTTTAGAGTTCTTGTTATAGTTTTTCCATTTTTTGAAAAACTATCTTCTAAATCACCTTTCATAAGCCCAAACCAATTTTTATAAACTTCTGCTTTATCAATTGCATCAACTGCTGCAACTGAATCTTCACAATCCATAATAGTAGTAACTGCTGCTTCTAAAATAACATCTTTTATAAAGGCTTTATCTAAACATCCTATAAAACTATTTTTATCTATTTGTATTTGAATATGTAGATTATTATTTTTAAAAATAAGTATTTGAGGATTTCCAATTTCTCCAATAAAACCTAAGAATTTTTCCTTATCTTTTAATGTTGTTGTTTCACCATTTTCTAAAGTTATAATAAGTTCATTATTTACTATTTTAAACTCAATTACATCTTTATAAGAGCCTTTTTGTAAAGCTAATGATTCATCCAAAAACTCTTTTGCATAAGTTACAACTGCTTCACCTCTTTTTTTGTTATACTCTTTTGTAATAGCTAAATCACCCTCTTTTGATATAACATCTGTTCCATATAAAGCATCATACAAACTTCCCCATCTTGCATTTGCAGCATTTAGAGCAAATCTTGCATTTTTAACAGGAACAACAAGTTGAGGGCCAGCTTGTAAAGTTATCTCTTCATCTATATTTTTTGTATCAATTTTAAAATCTTCTTTTTGCTCAACTAAGTATCCAATTTCTTTTAAAAAGTTTTTATATTTATCTAAATTAGTTGAATCATATTTATTTGTTTTATACCAATTATCAATCTTTTTTTGTAAATCATCTCTTGTTTTTAGCAACTCTTTATTTATAGGAGTTAGAGTTTCTATAATATTTTCAAAACTTTTCCAAAACTCATTTTGTGAAATTTCTGTTTTTGGTAATATCTCATTATTTATTAAATCAAAAATTCCTCTTTCTATTTTTAAATTACCTTGTTTTATTCTATGCATAACCTCAATCCCTTAAAACTTCTATCTCTTCATCTATATCAACTTCGATACAATCAATAACTTTGTTTTCTTTTTTTCCTAAATCATTTCTATCTATTACAATAAATTGTTCTTCATTTTCACAAGCAATCAAAGGAAAATGCCAAATTCCTTTATTGTAATGAACCCCTTGATTTCCATCTGTTTTAAAAACTTTTAGTGTTCTTAAATCAGGTTTTTCATCACCTAATGCAACAACAACTAAAAATGAATTATTACTTCTTGGAATAAAAGTTTGGGAAAAAAATGGATGTTTTTCCATCATATTTATCTTCAATGGAAACTCTCTTTTTTTCCCAATATATAAATGAACAGTTGCAACTCCACCATTTTCATTTGCATCAATGTTGCAAAGGTTATAGTGTTTTTGTGCAAAACCATTATTTATAACTACTGATTTACTATTTTGTGTACTTAAAACTTCTCCATAAGCTTTGAAAACCTCAATATTTAAATCAATAGGTTTTAAAATTTTTTTCATTTTTTATTTCTCAACTTTTACAAATTTTCCAAATAGTTTTAGTCTTGAAACTCCACCATCAGGGAAAATATTGATTCTAATATGAGTTATTGGTTTATCGTGAAGTAAAAAACTCTTATCAAAATAGTGTTTATTATGCATTGATAATTTTTGTTTAGGAATTAACTCTTCCCAAAAAATACTTTGAGTTATTACTGAACTATCTGTTGTATTTTCTAAATATGCACTACAAATAGAAAAACTATCAGCAAAATTTCCTTTGAAGAAATTTGTATCAATCATAATATTATCTATGATTGCTGGCTTTGCTAGTTCTATAATTCCCCAGTCAAATCCAGGTTCCCTTCTTCGTCTAGTTTCCCAACCATCACCCATATTTAAAGCATCATTTTCTTTTAAAATATTTTTTAAAGGACCAAAAAACTCATTGTTTGTATAAACAGCTCTTGCACCATTTAACATAGAAAGTACATTTATATTATCTTCATCATAAAGTTTTTCATCAAAACAGATTTCACCAAAAGCTTTAAATCTTGCAATTCCACCATCAGGATAAATGTCAACTCTTAAATGTGTTAACTCTTTTACATAAGTTGAATCAAAATACTGTTTTTTATCCCCTTCTAAATCACTTTGAGTTAATAATTCAAATGCTTCTAATGTCTCATATTTAGATATAAACTCTTCATCACTCATATCTTTTGCTTTGAAACCTTTGATTGAAATAGCTTTTGGATAATTCCCTCTAAAAAAAGATGTATCAACTAAAAAAGAGTTGATTTTTGATATTTTTCCTAGTTTTATAATACAATGGTCATTTCCACCATTTCTTTTTCGTCTAGTTTCCCAACCATCCATCCAATGTCCATTTTCATCAAATTCATCTTTAAATACTGCCTCTGTTTCTAAAAGCATTCTATTTGCACTTGCAAAAAACTCATCTGTTGTAAAAATAATTTTTGAATTTAATTCACAACTTGTTACATTTATCATTATTTATCCTTATTTTTTCCAAAATTATTTATCCAATGATTCGCTATATCCACTCTTTTACAAAACCAAACATCATCAAATTTTCTTACATATTCTAAAAATCTTCTCATAGCCATAATTCTTCCAGGATGCCCTAATACTCTACAATGCATACCAATTGACATCATTTTAGGTTGAGTTTTTCCTTCTAAATATAAAACATCAAAACTATCTTTTAAGTAGTTAAAAAATTGATCTCCATAAGAAAATCCATGTGGCAAAAATCTCATATCATTGTTATCCATTGTGTAAGGAATTACAAGATGTTGTTTTGTAGTTATTTCAGGAGCAAAATATGGTAAATCATCATTATAAGCATCACTGTCATATAAAAATCCACCCTCTTCTACAACTATTTTTCGTGTATTTTCACTATCACGACCTGTATACCAGCCAAGTGGACGTTTTCCTATCATTTTTGTTAAAATCTCTATACTTTTATAAAGATGATCCCTTTCTATTGATTCTTCAATTTTTTGATAATTAATCCATCTATATCCATGAGAACATATGTCATAATCATTTAAAGCTAAATATTCTGCTAGTTTTGGATTTCTAGCAACTGCCATTGCAACTGCAAAAATAGTTACAGGAATATCAAACTCTTTAAAAAGTTCTAATACTCTCCAAACACCAACCCTTGAACCATATTCATAAAGTGATTCTATTGATTTATGTCTTTGTCCTATAAAAGCTTCTGGATTTATCATATCAGATAAAAAAGTTTCCGATGCTTTATCTCCATGAAGTATGCAATTTTCTGCACCTTCTTCATAATTTAGAACAAATTGCAAAGCAATTTTTGCTTTATTTGGCCACTTTGGATTAATTGGTTCATTTGCATAACCAATTAAATCTCGTGGATAATCTTCTATTTCAATTTGCATTTTTTAATTTCCAAACATAAATTTATTTTTCTTTGATGGTGTAATTCCAAAATTTAATGCTTCTACACAATGATCTAAATGCTGAGACATAATATTTTTAGCATGTAAAACATCATTACTTTTTATTGCTTCAATTAATACTCTATGTTCATCATATGAACAAAATGAAGTGCTACTATCATCATAAATAAGCCCAGCTAAGATACTTAAAGGAATTAATGGTTTTAAAGCATTAATTAAAAAATCATTCTCACTTATAATTGCTAATTTTAAGTGAAAATCACAAGATGTTTTTACATATTCGCCATTTCTAAATGATATTTTTAAATACTCTTCAGTTTCAACTTTTTCATTTAAAACTGACAAATCAAGCTCTTTTTTCTTATTCATATTTGTAACTAATTCTACAATACCTGCTTCGATTACTTTTCTTGCAGTATAAATATCTTTTGCATTATCTTCAGTTAGCCAAACAACATGGAAACCTTGATTTTTTTTATATGTTAAAATTCCCATTGTCACAAGTTTACTAAAAGCTTTTCTTACTACATCTCTACTTGTATTTAAATCTTTTGCTATTACACTTTCTGATAGTTTTATACCTGGATGTAATTTCTTTGTAAATATTGCATCAAAGATGAAATTTACAATATTATCTTCTAAAGTAAAAATATCATTTTGTTCCATTTTTTGCCTTTTATTTATAATGTTTCATAATTGTATACAATAAGTGTAGACAATTTTTCAAAATTATACACCATAAATTTTTATTTTTCTAAAGGTGCAGCATAAGAATTAACTTTACTCGTTAATAATTTTGCACCAACAAGTGACTCTGCCATTTTAACTGCACATAAAACTCCATCAATTACCGGGATATTACATCTTTGAGATAATTTGATAGTTAAGTCTGCCATTCCTGCACATCCTAAAATAATTGCTTCACAATTATCCTCTTTTATTGCCGTTAAAATTTCTTTTTCTATTTTATCTATCGCTTCGTTTTCACAATCTTCTAAAGAAAGAACTGGAATATTTGCTGCTCTTACTTTTCTACAAAATTTATTCATTCCATATTTATGACTTAACTCTTCAATTATTGGAACTGAACGATTTAACGTAGTTACAACTGAAAAACTTGAAGCTACAACTGTTGTCATATGCATTGCAGCTTCACAAATACCAATAACAGGACCTGATACTAACTCCCTTGCAGCTTCAATTCCTGGGTCATCAAAACAAGCTATTATGTATGCATCAGCACCCCATATTTCAGCTTTTTTTATCTCTTGCATTAAACCCATCAAACTTTGAACTTCATCATAATACCCTTCAATACTCTTTGGAGAATTTGTTGGATTTGAAGCCCAAATTTCAGTATCACTATTTTTAAACTTTAACGCAACTTCTTTACATTTTAATGTCATTGATTCTGTTGAATTTGGATTAATAATTGCCAATTTCATTAATGACTTCCTCCTAAATATAATTCTATAATTCTTTCATCATGTATCAAATCTTTTGATTTTCCACTCAATAGTACTTCACCTAGTTGCATAGCATAAGCACGTTGTGAAATTTTCAATGCCATTCTTGAATTTTGTTCAACTAAAATTACTGAAATTTTATCTTCTTGATTTATTTGAACAATAGATCTTGCAATATCTTGAACTAATTTTGGAGCAATTCCAAGACTAGGTTCATCCATCAATAAAACTTTTGGTCGTGACATCAAAGCTCGTCCAATTACCATCATTTGTTGTTCACCACCACTCATAGTGCTTGCTTGTTGTTTATATCTCTCTTTTAATCTTGGAAATTTTGTCAAGATTTTTTCTAAGTCTTCTTCTATTCCATCTTTGTCTTTTCTTGTAAAAGCTCCCATTAAAAGATTGTCTTTTACACTCATATAAGGGAAAACTCTTCTTCCCTCCGGTGTCATAGCAATTCCTTTTTCAACAATTGTTGAGGGTAATTTACCATCAATTCTTTCTCCATTAAAAATAATTTCACCACTATTTAGACCTTTAAGTCCTGTAATGGCTTTTAATATTGAAGATTTTCCTGCACCATTTGCACCAATTAAAGTGATTGTTTCACCCTCTTCTAAAACTAAAGAAACATCTTTAACTGCTCTTATTTGTTCATAATTAATACTAATATTTTTACACTCTAATAAAGCCATTTTACATTCCTATTTCTTCATCTTCAACACCTAAATAAGCCTCAATTACTTTTGGATTTTTTTGAATATCAGTAGGTTTCCCTTCTGCAATTTTTTCTCCAAAACTAATAACAACTATTCGGTCTGAGATTTCCATAACTGCTGGCATATCATGTTCTACTAAAAGTACTGTAACACCAGAATTTTTAATCTGTTTTACCATTTCCATACATTTTCTAGTTTCATCATGGTTCATACCTGCAAATGGTTCATCAAGCAATAAAACTTTTGGTTTACAAGCTAGTGCATTTGCAATTCCCAAAGCTCTTAATAATCCATGAGGTAAATTACTAACTATTTCATTTTTTACATGAGATAAACCTAGAAACTCAATAATTTCATCCGCAGATTTTGCAAAATTTTCATTATCAACTTGAGCAATTTTTGTATTAAAGAAAAAATCAATCAATGTTGATTTTGCTTGTAGTTGATGAGCAATGATAATATTATCTCTAACTGACATATCTTTAAAAACTGTTGTCTCTTGAAAAGTTCGAACTACACCTTTTCGTGCAGTAATATGAGGTTTTAAACCTGATATTTTTTCTTTATTAAAAATTACATTTCCAGATGTTGGTTTTAAAAATGAAGAAATCAATTTAAACATTGTTGATTTTCCTGCACCATTTGGACCAATAACTGATAATATTTCATTTTCATAAACTTCAAATGTCACATTGTTTATAGCAACTAATGAACCAAATTTTTTTGTTAAATTATTAATTTCTAAAATAATCTTTTTCATTTTTTTAACCTTAAACTTAATATTCCATTTGGTAAAAACAACATCAATAAAATCATAATACTTGAATATATCAATAATTGATACTCTTTGAAAATAAACAACATATCCCAACTAAAATATAGAACAAAAGCACCTAAAATTGGACCAAACACATAAGCTAATCCACCTAAAAATGTATAAAGCATATAGTTTATTGAATCTGCAACTTGAAAAGTTGTAGGATAAACTGATTGTGTTAAATTGATAAAAATAGCTCCACCAATACCACCTAAAAATGAAGATATTGCATAAGATATAACTCTTAAATAAGCTATATTAACTCCAAATGATGAGGCTAATTCTTCATTTTGTTGTAAAGATTTTAATAATATTCCCATTCTTGAATTTACTAATCTATGAACAACTGCAAAAGATATAATCATAACCACAACTGCTAAATAATAAAAAGCAATTTTACTGTTTTGTAAAGTTGCAAAATCAGGAATTATTGTAATTCCAAACAGACTTAATTCACCAGGAAGAGGAATATTTGTTATACCTCTTGGTCCATTTGTTAAAGGAACAAGGGCAATAGCTATTAATCTTACAACTTCTGTTAAAGTTAAAGTAACCATTGAAAAATAAACACCTCTCAGTCTTAAGATTGGCAAACCAATCAAAATACTAAAAAAAGCTGCAACAAAACCAGATACAAATAAAGCTATCCAAAAAGATATATCATATTGGACAACTAATACAGCAGTAGTATATGCTCCAATTAAAGCATAAGCTCCTTGTCCCATATTTATTCGTCCCATATAAAAAGACAACCAAACTCCTGCACTAATTGTTGCTAAAATTGCAACAGAAGTTATTCCATATAAAAAATCATTTCTTTGTATAACCAATAAAATAACAGGAATAATCACAAGTAGAAAAACTATTGCAATTATCACTCTTAATATAAATTCTCTTTTTTCCATAATCAACCCCAAGGTTTACCCATAAGTCCCTGAGGACGTAAAGTAAGAAATATCATTAAACCTGCAAATATCGTCAAATAAGTTATATCACCTGGTAAATAATAAAGACCGAAAGCCTCAACAAGACCTAAAATAAAACCACCTAAAATAGCTCCTGATATAACTCCTGCTCCACCAATCATAATCATTGTAAAAGCTTGAATTGAAATACTTCCACCAATTCCTGAATTAACTCCTGTTACAGTTACAAGCAAACTTCCAGCAATTCCAGCTAACATAGCTCCTAATGCAAAACCTATTAATCTATATTTATCTAAATTAACACCCATTAATTGTGCTGCTGTTTTATCTTGAGCTAAAGCTCTCATTGCACGACCTGTTTTTGAATATTGCATAAATAATATAAAAAATACAATCATCGTAGCTGCAATTAATCCAATCACTATTTTGTTATATGGAATAATGATATCTAAACCATAATCTTCACCAAAAAATACTCCATCAACCAAACTAGGTACACTTCTTTGTTTTTCTCCAAAAAGTATTAAGATTAAAGAATCTAAAAAAAATGCTGTTCCAGCTGCTAAAAGCATCGTACTCTCTTCTCTAACGGATCTTTTTAAAACTGTACTAAAAAGATATTTTTCAAAAATTGCCCCTATCACGGCTAAAGTCAATCCCGATAAAAGCATTGCAATAATAAAAGGTAATCCCAATTTTCCATAAATATAATAAGTTATAAATGCACCTAAAACATACATTTGTCCATGTGCAAAATTTAAAATATTCATTAAAGAAAATATCAATGTTAGACCCAATGCAATTAACGCATATTGGGCACCTGTAATTAAACCATTAAGTAATATTTGTTCCATTTTTATGTTCCTCTAAACATATTTTAGAGACATTTAAAAAATGTCTCTTATTTAAATTAGTCAGCTGAACCAACAAATAGTGTTTTAAATTCTCCATTTTCATAAACTTTAGGAGTAAGAGGAACACCTAATTGTCTATTTTGACCGAATGTAGTTTTTCCAACAAATTTAAATTTGCTTGTATCATCTTTTATAAAGATATTTGGTGCAGTCCAGTCTGAATCAACAGTTTTTAAAAACTCATCAGCATCATTTATAGCTTTTGGATTTGATTTAAGAACTTCTAAAATATACTCTAAAGCAAATATTTTTGTATTTGATTCATCATTATATTCACCATATTTTTTTGTATATAAATCAACCCATTTTTTCATAACATCTGATTGTAACTGCGCATCTACTCCACCTTGACAAATAAATCCATTTGCAGCATCTCCAGCACCCTCTTTTAAAATACTTGCATCAAGAGCAGTTCCTGCTGCCATGTAACCTTTGAATCCTAACTCTCTTGCTGTTTTAATAATAAGAGGAGCAGTTGCTGGTGAAACACCTGAAAGAACTAATAAATCTGGTTTTTTCTTAACAATTGGTGTAATAACTGAATAAAAATCTCTAGTATCAGCTTTGTATGTTGCTTTCGCTTCAATAATATTTAGACCTAAATCTTGAGCGATTTTTATTCCATTATCTCTTTGATTTAGTGGGTCAGCTGCATTTGCTGCAATAAAAGCAACAGTTTTTACATTTTTATTATCTTTTAGCCATTTGTAAACTGATGGTTCCCATTGATAAGAAGCAATCATTCCAAATACTGCATAATTAGCAGGTTTTATATATAAACTTTTGTCAAATGCATATGGGAAATAAACTATTTTATTTCTTTCTGCTATTGGTTTTACAGCAATTGCTTGTGCATCATCATTTGGACCAACAACATATTTTATTCCTTGTTGAGCCATTTTTTCCATCCCTGCAACTGCAATTTTTGGATCAAAAGCATCATCAAAAGGAACAATTTCTACTTTATATTTTTTCCCATCAATTTCAATACCACCTTGTTGATTATAAATATCAGCTGATGTTTCCATCGAACGAACATTTGAAGTTCCCCAAGCTGCATTCTGCCCTGATAAAGTACCAACAAAACCTATTTTTATGCTATCTTGAGCAAAAGCTAATGTGCAAGTTAATGCACTTAATAATATACCTTTCTTTATTATTCTTTTCATCATCTAACTCCTAATTAAATTCATCTATTTAAAATGTTAAAATAATTCTATCAGATTGTCTACAATTATTGTGTACAATTATTGTATATAAAATAAACAAAATTAATTATTTATTTTAATACAATAATTTTGTTAATATTTATTTATTTTATAATAATAAATAAGTTCTATTTTTGTAAAAAGATTTATGTTTATGGATTGTTTTAATTATTTTGTGCTTTTTGAATTGAAAATAAATGAATATATGTAGAATTATTAAATCATTGATGTTCTAACTACAAAATTTAGAAATTACTAATTTAGTTCTCTTATTATACTTTTTAAATTAATATTCATATTTGAATGTTTAGAAACTTCTTTAAAATTTAAGGCATCAAGACAATGATGTAAATGATGATTCATCACACTTTTTGCGAATTCTACATCATTTGATTTTATAGCATTAATTATATCATTATGCTCATCATAAGAATTAAAAATAGAAATACTATCCTCATAAATTAATCTTGCCAAAATACTCAATGAAATTAATGGAGTTAAGGCATTTATTAAAAAATCATTTTTTGTCATCAATGCTAAATTTAAGTGAAAATAACATGATGTTTTAACGTATTCACCATTTCTAAATGTTGTTTTTAAATATTTTTCAGTTTCAACATCTTTTGTTAATATAGATAAATCAATTTGACCTGAATAGTATTTTTGTGTAATTAAAGTAATAACTCCTACTTCAAGAATTGTTCTTGCTTCATAAACATATTTTACTTCTTCTTCATTAAGCCACTTTAGAAAAAACCCTTGATTTTTTTTATATGTAACTATTCCCATACTTTGAAGTTGACTAAAAGCTTTTCTAACTGATTCTCTACTTACATTAAATGTTTGTGCAAATACACTTTCAGAAAGTTTCATTCCTGGTTTTAACTTATTATCAAAAATTTCATCAAATATATAATTTATAATTCTTTCATCTATTGTAGGTTCATAATTATTTTTCATATTAACTCCATTCATAAATACTTTTTTCAGTTTGTCTACAATTATAGATTATTGTAGACAAATATAATTTACAATTATTGTATACTATATATACAATTTTATATATATTCAAATTTATTTTATTTTATAAATGTAATATATAATAATATTGAATACTTTATATACAATATTAGGTTGACTTATTGTATCTCATATTCTAGAATTGTCTACAAGTTTGACTGATATAAATTATCTTATATAGATAATTAGTCAGAATTGTCAACAATTTTTTATAAGGAAATACTATGTTAAAAAATGTTTTATTAAAAACAATTACTATAGGTGCACTTTTAGGTTCTAGTTTATTAAGTGCAAATCAATTAGAAGATATTAAATCATCAGGGACCATCAAAATAGCTGTACCTCAGGACTTTCCACCATTTGGATCAGCGTCAAAAGATATGAGCGTTCAAGGTTATGATGTTGATATGGCAAACTATATTGCTAAAAAACTTGGTGTTGAACTAAAATTAATCCCAGTAACAAGTGCAAACAGAATTCCTTATTTAAAAACTGGAAAAGCTGATTTAATTATTTCAAGTTTAGGAAAAAATCCTGATAGAGAAAAAGTAATTGATTTTTCAAATGCTTATGCACCATTTTTCTTGGGAGTATTTGGAGCTAAAGATGTGAATGTAATAGCAGTCAAAGATTTAGATGGTAAAACTGTAGGTGTTACAAGAGGAGCTGTAGAAGATTTAGAACTTAGTAAACTAACTAGTAAAGAAGTAACAATTAAAAGATTTGAAGATAATAATACTACTATTTCAGCTTTTGTTTCTGGACAAGTAAAATTAATTGCAACAGGAAACTTAGTTATTAGTGAAATTGCAAATAAATATCCAAATGCTGCACCAGAAACAAAATTTACCCTTAAAAACTCTCCATGTTATATTGGCTTAAATAAAAATGAACCAGAATTAAAAGAGTTTTTAAATACATTAATTAAAGAACTTAAAACAAGTGGCGAGTTAAATAAAACTTCTCAAAAATGGTTAAAAATTGATTTACCTAAAGATTTATAAGAACTATATATGAATTATGAATTTGATTTCGCAGGTATTTTGCCTTATTATAATGAAATATTAGAAGGTATCTTTCTAACAATCAAGATAACTATAGCTACAACTATTGTAGGGATAGCTTTAGGAGTTTTTGGTGCTGCTTCAATGGTAGGGAGAAATAAAGTTTTACAAAAAATTGTTGCTACATTTGTGGAAATTATAAGAAATACTCCATTTATCGTACAACTATTTTTTGTATTCTTTGGTTTACCTGCACTTGGAATAAAATTAACTGCTATTGAAGCTGGTATGATTGCCATGGTTATAAATTTAGGTGCATATTCAACTGAAATTATTAGAGCTGGTGTTGAAGCTACTTCTATAGGTCAATGGGAAGCAGGAAAGACTTTAGGATTGAGATGGTCTCAAACATTTTTTTATATTGTTTTACCACAAGCTTTTCAAAGAATAAGTCCAGCTTTGATTAGTCAATGTATTATTGTCATGTTAGGTTCATCAGTATTATCTCAAATTTCAGTTGAAGAATTAACTTTTACTGCAAACTTTATTCAATCAAGAACTTTTTTAAGTTTTGAATCATACTTTATTATTACTTTAGTTTATTTGCTACTTGCTGTTATATTAAGATACATTTTAACTTTCACAAGTAAAAAACTATTTAAAACTGCATAGGGAGAATTATGGAACAATTTACTACATTAGAAATATTAGAAAATCTCGCCCTTGCAGCTAGATGGACTATTTTATTATCGTTGATTGCCTTTATTGGTGGAGGTATTGTTGCTGGAATTCTTATCTTAATAAGAATGACTGAAAACAAGATTTTAAAAGTTTTGATAAATATTTATGTTGAAGTATTTCAAGGCACACCCCTTCTAATGCAACTATTCTTGGCATTTTTTGGTTTATCATTAATTGGTATTGATTTAGGACCTTGGGCAGCAGCAAGTTTGGCATTAACACTATTTACAAGTGCATTTTTATTTGAAATTTGGAGAGGTTGCTTACAATCTGTTCCAAAGGGTCAATGGGAGGCTTCAAAAACAATGGGATTAGATTATTATCAAACTATGTTTCATGTAATTATTCCTCAATCAATTAGAGTTGCCATTGCACCAACAGTTGGTTTTTCCGTGCAAGTTGTAAAAGGAACTGCACTTGCTTCGATTATCGGATTTGTTGAACTTACAAAGGCTGGAACAATGCTAAATAATGCAACATTCGAGCCATTTAAAGTTTTTACAATGGTTGCAATTTTATATTTTTTAATTTGTTATCCACTTACAAGATACAGTAAATATTTAGAAAGGAAATTAAATGTCGCTCGTTAGTTTAGAAGGTGTACATAAATATTATGGAAAAAAACATATCTTAAAAGGTATTGATTTAAAGATAAAAGCAGGAGAAGTTATCTCGATAATTGGAAAATCAGGTTCAGGTAAAAGCACGCTTCTTAGATGTATAAATGGTTTGGAAGAACATCAAGAAGGAAATATTGTTGTTGGTAATTTAGAAGTTACAAATGATGATTTACAACTTCAAAAGATAAGTAAAGTATGTGGAATGATTTTCCAAGGATTTAATCTATATCCACATAAAACAGCAGGTGAAAATGTAATGTTATCTCCTAAATTAGTTCTTAAAAAATCTCCTCAAGAATGTAGGGAATTGGCTATGAAATGTCTAAAAAAAGTCGGTATGGATCAATTTTTTGATCAATATCCAGAGAGTTTATCAGGTGGACAAAAACAAAGAGTTGCAATAGCTAGAAGTTTAGCTATGTCACCAAAAGTTTTATTGTGTGATGAAATAACTTCTGCACTTGACCCTGAACTTGTAGGTGAAGTTTTAAAAGTATTGGAAGAACTTGCAAGTGAAGGAATGACTTTAATTCTTGTAACACATGAAATGAATTTTGCTAGGGATATTGGAGATAGAGTAATTTTTATGAATAATGGTGTCGTTTGGGAAACAGGTGACAGTAAAGAAGTATTTGCTAATCCTCAAACTCCTGAATTACAAAACTTTTTATCTTCTGTTTTATAATAAAATAGCTTTTACAGCTATTTTATTGTTTACCTAGATTGAATTTATCTTTATTTAAACTTTTTCTATAAAGTTCCCAAATCTCATATATTTTAGCTTTTAAATCAAACATATTATTTGAACTAATCACACCTAAAATCAGCTTTTTATTTGAAGAAAAGGCAAAACTTTCAAAACTATCATGTATTTTACTTAGAAATTCTTCACTGTTTTTTACTTTTAAATATATCTTTGCAAAGATAAAATTCTGACTATTTTTTCTATTTATATAATCTTTTAGTTCATCACCTTGAACATCAAATTTTTCTATATATTCTAAATTATTTTCTTGCTTAAATGTATTTTTTATAAGCATATTCGAAAAATCAAAATTCTCAAAACTTCTACCACGACTTAATATATCAACATAAAAAAATGTTGAACTTTCATCAAAATTTAGTTTAAAAAGTTGAATATACTTTGAGTCTTTAAATAAAATCAATTCATCATTTATAAACTCTAAATTTGAATTTTTTAACTCTATATTTATACTATTTATTCCAAACTCTTTTTTTGATGGATAGATTTTTGTGGCTGATTCGGTTGTAAGTATCAAGTTTGAATTATCAAGTTTTACAGATGTTCTAAGTCTATCTTTTGGGAAAATTCCCTCACCAATATTTAGCAACTTTATGTAATTTTCTTGCTCATTAAAATGATAATGTCTTGAGGGAAGTTTCAAACTATCTAATGAAAAAACCTCATCTTTAAAACTAAACTTAATACTCATTTTTCTCCTAAAAATCCTGCTTTAATCTATAAATATTTTATCCAAAAAATTATAGATTACTTTTTTTTCACCTGTATAAATTATATATAGAATTTAGTCTTTGATTTTGCTGGGATTTTCTGAATTATTTCTTTTTCTGTATGAGTAAGGAGAATAAGGGATATTTTTTATTTTGAGAATGAGTTCATCATAAAATTCTAAAGCACGATTTACACTATCAAGAGCTATAAAAATCGTGAAGATTGTTCTAATATCAAATTTGAGACTAGTTTTTTTCTAATTTTATCAAGCCCAGTACCAAAAGGAACTGTTTTCATAGTGCCATTTTTATATTCATGAACTCTTTGATTTATTTCATCATCAAGTGATTTTTTCACTATAACAGCATCTTTTGGCAATGAGTTTATGAAATCTTCAAATTTATCTAAATACTGCTCTTTTATATCAATTTTCATAGTCATATCAAAATCTTTTATTGTTTCGTTAATTGTAACATATCTTAGATACGAATTTAAAAATGGTACCCGTATCTTTTTTTATTTTTAGAATTAAAATTAATAGAATATCTTATATAATTCTTCTCAATTAAAATATAAATAAATACTTATATACCTCTACTACTAACTATAAATACTTTACTTTTCTTCACGACTATACTTTAAAATATCTATAATTAATAATTATTGTGCATGTGGATTAAATTTATATTTTAATTAATTTAAATAAAAAGGAAAAAAAATGAATAAAAAAACAGAAATAAAAAAATCGTATCAAGAATATAAAAATACTAATAATAGTACAAATATATTAGATGATTTAAAAGTAGGAGATATTTTATTTAGTAATAGCGATACATTTACTAGTAATAGAATAAGAAAAATAACCAATTCAAAGTATTCTCATGTTGCAATTTATTTAGGTGATGGTAAAATAACTCATTCCACAAGAAAAGGTGTAAGTACAGAATCTTTAGATAGTTTAATAAATGAAAGTAGTTACATTGCAATAACACGGCAGTTAGATGAATGGAGTTTAAGAAGAAAAAAAGTATTAAAGATTTTTGCAGAAGAAATGCAAAATACAAAATATAATTATAATTTTATGAGTTTTTTTAAAGCTAAATATAATGAAATAAAACATGAAAAAAATATAACAAAAAAACTAGATACTTATTTTGAAACTCCATTTAAAACGAGAGAAATACCTGAAAGTGTTTTTTGCTCTCAATATATATTAGAGTGTTTATATAAAGTAGGATTAATAGATGATTCATTTGTAGTAGCCTATGATCCATGTACTATTTCACCAAAAGATATGATTGATTATATTCCAGTAGGTTTTCATGTGGGATATATTAAACATGAAAATATATCAATAGATGAAGATGATGATTTTTGTAATAAAGGTAAATATTATGAACTTGTAAGTAAATAATTTTCCAAAAAATTTATTTATATTCCCAACAAAAAATGTTGGGAATTAAAAACTAGAAAAGAAAAATCTAAACCGACATATACTTCTTAATAATCTCATCACTAAGTTGCCCTATCTCACCACTAGCAACTACACTTCCTCTATCTATTACATAAAAATCATCTCCATGACGTCTAGCAAATGGAAGTTTTTGTTCAACCAACATAACAGTTATTTGCTCTTCTTTTGTAAGATAATCAATAACCTCACCAATTTGAGCTACGATATTTGGTTGTATTCCTTCACTTGGTTCATCAAGTATTAAAAAATCTGGGTCAATACATAAAGCTCTTGCAATTGCAAGTTGTTGTTGCTGACCTCCACTTAAATCTCCACCTTTTCTTTTTTGCATATCTTTTAAAACTGGAAATAAATCATAGATTTTATCTGGAACTTTTTTGATTTTATGTCTATTTGACATAACTCCTATTTGAAGATTTTCCAAAACTGTTAGTTGTGAAAATATCTCTCTTCCTTGTGGTACATAACCTATTGCGATACTTGCACGTTTGTGGTCTGGAAGTTTTGAAATATCAGTATCATTATAGATTAGTCCTCCATCTTTTATTGGAAGTAAACCCATAATAACTTTACTCAAAGTTGTTTTTCCAACTCCATTTCTTCCCATAACACAAGTACATCTACCTTTTTTAAACTCTAAGTTTAAATCCCATAGAGTGTGACTTTGTCCATAAAATTGATTTACATTTTCTATTTTTAACATCACTATTCTCCTAGATATACTTTTCGTACTTTTTCATTGTTTTGTATTGCATCCATACTTCCTTCTGCAAGTACAGCCCCTTCATGTAAAACTGTTACTTTTTTTGCAATACTTCTTATAAACTCCATATCATGCTCTACTACAACTACAGCATTTTCTTTTGATAAACTTGTCAAAATCTCTGCTGTTTTTTCCACCTCTTGTGGTGTCATTCCTGCAACTGGTTCATCCACAAGTAAAAGTTTTGGCTCTTGCATGATTAACATACCGATTTCTAACCACTGTTTTTGACCATGAGATAAGATTCCAGCTTGGCTATTGTATAACTCTTTTAAACCAATCAGTTTCATAGTATCTTCAATTTTATCTTTTTGTTCGCTACTTAGTCTTGAAAAAAGTGTTTTAAAAAATCTTTTATCATCTTTCATTGCAAGTTCAAGATTTTCAAAAACTGTATGATTTGCAAAAACAGTTGGTTTTTGAAATTTTCTTCCAATTCCAATTTGAGCAATACTTGGTTCATCCATAGAAAGTAAATCAACTGCTTCACCAAAAACAACTTGTCCCGTATGCGGTTTTGTTTTACCTGTAACTACATCCATCATAGTTGATTTTCCAGCTCCATTTGCACCAATAATACATCTAAGTTCTCCATAATTTATAGAAAAACTAAGATTATTTAAGGCTTTAAAACCATCAAAACTAACACTAACACCATCAACTAATAGGATTCTATCTCCTATTTTTAAATCACCTATTCTTTGTTCATTTTCATGTTTTAATAGTCTCATCTTAAGCCTTTTTTACTTTTGAATTAAACATTGTAAATATTCCAACTACACCTTTTGGAAGATATAGAGTAACTACAACAAAAAGCGCACCTAAAGCATATAACCAAACTTCTGGAAGAGCAGATGTAAAATATGTACTTGCAAAACTTACAACTATTGCACCTATGATTGCTCCATAAAGCGTACCTCGTCCTCCAATTGCAACCCAAATAACAAGTTCAATAGAAAATAAAGGTGAAAAAACTCCAGGATTTATGATTCCTACTTGTGGCACATAAAGTGCTCCAGCGATTGCAGCTAATATTGCAGATACAACAAAAATAAAAAGTTTATATTGTTCTACTTTATATCCTAAAAATCTCACCCTACTTTCAGCATCTCTAATAGATATTACAACTCGTCCAAGACGTGAATTTATAATAAATCTACAAAGTAAATATCCTAAAGTTAAAGCTATAAAAGTGATGATTAATAACCCTACTCTTGTAGTATCAGCTGATAAGTCAAAACCTAAAATATCTTTAAAATCTGTCAGACCATTATTTCCACCAAATCCCATATCATTTCTAAAGAAAGCTAACATAAGTGCATAAGTTAAAGCTTGTGTGATAATAGAAAGATAAACTCCAGTTACCCTACTTTTAAATGCTAACCATCCAAAAATAAAAGCTAAAAGTGCTGGAACAAACATAACCATCAAAAAGGCAAATAAAGGATTATCAAATCCATACCAAAACCAAGGTAACTCTTTTAGATTCATAAAAACCATAAAGTCTGGTAAATCTGGATTTCCATAAACTCCTCTTTCACCAATTTGACGCATAAGATACATGGCCCAAGCATAACCCCCAAGAGCAAAAAATGCTCCATGACCAAGGCTTAAAACTCCTAAATATCCCCACACTAAATCAAGAGCAAGAGCAAGTAATGCAAATGCTAAATATTTTCCTAAAATAGTAACTGTAAAAGTCGAAATATAAAAAATTGAATCATTTGGAACAAATAAATTACAAAATGAAACTACAAATACTACAACAGCAAGAGATGATAAAACTATTTTTCCACCTTTATCATTTTGCATAATTTTTAAAATTAATGGTTGCTTTTTCATATCTTAATCCTCAACATCTCTTCCCTTTTGTGGGAAAAGCCCTCTTGGTTTTTTCTGAATAAATAGTATTATGAATACTAAAATAATAACTTTTGCTAAAACTGCCCCAGCAACTGGTTCAATAAATTTATTTATTTCTCCAAGTGAAAATGCTGCTATTAAAGTTCCCCATAAATTTCCAACTCCACCAAACACAACTACCATAAAACTATCTACGATATATGCTTGTCCAAGATTTGGTCCAACATTTGTAAGTTGAGATAAAGCAACTCCTGCAACTCCTGCAATTCCTGAACCTATTCCAAATGTTATTGCATCAATGTAACTTGATTTTATTCCCATTGCACGTGCAATTGGTCTATTTTGAGAAACTGCTCGAACTTTTAATCCTAAACTTGTTTTTTTCATCACATATAAAATTGCTAAAAACACAATGATTGAAAAAATCACAATATAAAGTCTATTATATGTAAGTGATAAGGCACTATTTATTTCCCATGCTCCACTCATCCATGATGGAGTTTTTACCTCTTGGTTAAGTGGTGAGAATATTGTTCTAACAACTTGTTGTAAAATCAAACTAATCCCAAAAGTTGCTAGTAATGTTTCAAGTGGTCTTCCATATAAATGTCTGATAACTAATCTTTCTATTAAAATTCCAACTAAAGCACTAACAATAAAAGCACAAGGAATTGCTATGATAATCGAATATTCGATTAAATTTGGCATTAATTGTTGAATTGTATATGTTGTATATGCTCCAATCATGATTAGTTCACCATGAGCCATATTTATAACTTTCATAACCCCAAAAGTAATAGCAAGTCCAATTGCAGCTAAAAGTAAAACTGAACCTTGAGAAAGTCCAAAAAATGCTGTTTCTATAAACGAATAAAAACTTCTTGAACTTTCTATTGAAGATATTGATTTATTTGCTTCTTCTTTTAATTCAAGTGATGAATCACTTGATTCACTTATAGTTTTCAAAGTTGCTAATGAGTTTGAAGAGATATAATCACCTAAAGTACGAACAGCTTCTAACTGTTTTTCTCCAGTGTAATACTTAGCAAAAATGATATTTTTAGCTTCAAGTAAAAGCTCTTTAACCTCATCATTTTTCTCTTTTTCCAAAGCTTTTAAGATAACTGTTTCATCATCTTTTGTAACATTTTGTAAAATATTTTTAGCTGATGTCTCTCTTTTTTTTACATCTTTAGAGAAAAGATTTATTTGAGCAAGTAAGCTTTTTATAACACTTCTTAATTTATTGTTAGTTTTAACTTTTTCAAATCCTGATTCATCAAGTTTTTCTAAATCATTTCCACTAATCAAAGATTTAGTGTATAAACTATTTTCTTCTTTTTTAACTAATACAACAACATCTTTATCATCATTTTTGATGAATAAATCTCCATCAAGCATTTTAGATAAAAGTAAAGTTAATCTATCATCTTCTATATAATTATTTGCAAGTTGAGTTACAATATTTTCTTTTTCATTAAAATTTTTTCCGTCTATTGCTTTTAAATCATCTTCAAATGTTGAAGAAAAAAGAGATGATAGGATTAATAAATTAAGAAAGATTATTTTAAAAATTGAAAATTTCATTTTTTAGTCCTATGTAGATTTAATAAAGAAGAGAAAACTCCTCTTTATATTTTTATTAGTAGTTTTGTCCTGAACATTTTTTTGTTACAGTGTTATAGTTACCACAATTAATTGGAGCTGTCCAATCTGAAATTACATCTTTTGATGATGGTAAGAAATCAGACCAAGCGTCACCTGCTACTTCTTTTGTAGAGAATACAGTTTCAAATTGACCATCTTCTTGAATTTCACCAATTAATACAGGTTTTGTAATATGGTGATTTTTCAACATAGTTGCTGTTCCACCAGTTAAATTTGGAACAGATAATCCAACGATTGCTTCATTTACTTTATCAACATTAGTTGTACCTGCTTTTTCAACAGCTTTTACCCAAAGGTTAAATCCAATATATGTAGCTTCCATCGGGTCATTTGTAACTCTTTTTTCATCTTTGATGAATTTATGCCAAGTTGAAATGAATTTATCATTTTCAGGAGTTTTTACACTTTCAAAATAATTCCAAGCTGCTAAATGTCCAACAAGTGGTTTTGTATCAATTCCTGAAAGTTCTTCTTCACCAACACTAAATGCAACAACTGGAATATCTTCAGATTTAATACCTTGATTTCCTAACTCTTTATAAAATGGAACATTTGCATCACCATTGATAGTTGAAACTACTGCTGTTTTAACACCAGTTGAACCAAATTTTTTAATATCACTTACAATTGATTGCCAATCAGAGTGACCAAATGGCGTATAATTAATCATAATATCTTCTTTTTTAACACCTTTTGATAATAAATATGCTTCTAAGATTTTATTTGTAGTTCTTGGATAAACATAATCTGTTCCAGCTAAAACAAATCTTTTTACTCCCATTTCATTCATCAAATAATCAACTGCTGGAATTGCTTGTTGGTTTGGCGCAGCACCTGTATAAAATACATTTTTAGAAGACTCTTCACCTTCATATTGAACTGGATAGAATAATAATCCATTTAACTCTTCAACAACAGGAAGAACAGATTTTCTTGAAACTGATGTCCAACAACCAAAAGTTACATCAACTTTATCTTTAGTTAATAAACTTCTCATTTTTTCAGCAAATAAAGGCCAATTTGAAGCTGGGTCAACAACAACTGGTTCAAGTTTTTTTCCTAAAACTCCACCTTTTTTGTTTTGCTCATCAATTAGCATTAAAACTGTGTCTTTAAGTGTTGTTTCACTAATAGCCATAGTTCCTGAAAGAGAGTGTAAAACTCCAACTTTGATAGTATCAGCAGCATGAACTAACATACCACCTAATAATGCAGAAGTTACAATTGCTTTTGCAAATAATCTTTTCATCTAAGTCTCCTTTTTTATTTCTAAACGAAGTATAAAAAAGAAGTGTTGTTTTAGTGTTGTTTTTGATAGTAATTTAAAAAGTTGTTGTATATATTTTAAACATTAACCATAATAAAATATTTAATAATAACAAGCACTAAACAACAAATAAAATTTATTTAATCTTTTATTAAAAATATCTCTTTATCTTGCATATTATATTCTACACATTCGATTACTTTTTTTTCATCAAGATTAATACCTACACCATCCAAAACGATGAACTCTTGTTTATCTTCTATACAAATTAAAGGGAAATGCCAAGTTCCTCTATTTAAATGAACACCTTGATCTCCATTTGTTTTAAATATTTCTAAAGTTGATAAATCTGGTTCTCTACCACCCAAAGCAACAACACAATAAAAAGGTTCTTTACTTCTTGGCACAAAAGTTTGAGAAAAGTATGGATGTTTTTCTAACATATTTATATGTAGAGGAAATTCTCTACCTTTTCCTATATAAATATGTAAAATCGATTTTACTCCTTTTTCATTTGCATCCATATTACATACTTCATAAAATTTTTCAGCAGACCCTCTATTTATAATCATAGATTCTCTGCCCTCTTTTTCTATAACTTCACCGAATTTTTTAAAAGCTTCTCTTGTTAGAGGTTTTGGTTTTATTTCTATTCTCATATTATATTTTCAACTCATCTTCTCTTATATATTTTATATACTAAACCTTACTATTTTAATAAAATTATTTATACTAAATAATGCAAGCTAATTGCTCTATATAACGGTTTAATCGTGACATTTTATCATAAATTCAATTACATATAGGATATTTTTTTATATTTAAATAGATGTATAAAATTTATTATTCTACTGTATAAAATATATGCATAGTTTATGTACACATATTATTAAAAAATATCTTTACAAAAAATCATGCAAGGTATAGAATAGCAGCAGAAAACATATTAGAGATACAACGTCTTACAAAAATTTAATTTTAATTATTGTGTAGATTTATGAAAGAGATAATTATCTAAAAATATAAGTAACTCTTTAATGTTTTAAATATATTAGCTCTTAAAAGAGTTGTCATTAGGTGGATTCATCATGAATCTAATTTTTGAAAAAAGGAATAACATGACTAATAATAGAAGAGAATTTATTAAAAAAACAGGTCTAGTAGGAATTGGTGCAGCAATTGCAATACCTTCAATTGCAAGTGCGGAATCAACTAAAACTTTTAGATGGAAAATGACAAATTGTTATGGTGCAGGAGCACCTTTTTATTCAACAGGTCCAGGAAGTGCAACTTATTTTTGTCAAAGAGTTGAAGAGTTATCAGGAGGTAGATTAAAGATTAAACATTATCCAGCTGGGGAACTTATTCCTGCTATGGAAGGTTTTGATTCAGTCTCAAAAGGTACTATTCAAATGAACTGGGGTAACTCATTTTTTTGGGCAGGTAAAACATTTGCAGCTCAATACTTTACAGCAGTTCCTTTTGGAATGAACTTTCAAGGAACTAATGCTTGGCTTCAATTTGGTGGAGGTCAAGAATTATGGGATGAAGTTTATAAACCATTCAATGTAATAGGACTTGCTGCTGGTAATACGGGAGTTCAAATGACAGGTTGGTTTAAAAAAGAGATTAACTCTGTAGAAGATTTAAATGGTTTAAGAATGAGAGTTCCTGGACTTGCTGGAAAAGTATTAGAACAACTAGGAGTTAGTGTTAAATTACTTCCTGGTGGAGAAATTTTCCCTGCATTAGAAAGAGGTGTTATAGATGCTGCTGAGTTTGTTGGACCTTATCAAGATAGAAAAATGGGATTTCAAAAAGCAGCTAAATATTACTATACAACTGGTTGGGGAGAACCAAGTAACACAACAGAATGTTTAATCAATAAAGATGCTTGGGATTCATTACCAAAAGATTTACAAGCAATTGTAAAATCAGTTGCAGCTGAATGTAATCTTATGGGATTATCTTGGTCTGAAGCAAATAATTCAGAAGCTTTAGAAGATTTAGTTAAAAATGAAGGGGTACAAGCAAAAACTTTACCTGATTCTGTTATTGAAAAACTAAGAGAAATTACTTTTGCTACATATGATAAATTAACAGCAGAAAATCCTTTGGTAAAAAAAGTTCACGATAGTTACTTTACTTTTAAAGCAATGCATGATGAGTGGCAAAATAAAAGTGAAGAAGTTGTAATGACTAAGTTGTCATCATGATTTTAATTATTTCAAATCGACTTGATGCGTTCATAGAACGCACTGGTCAAATAACTTCTTGGTTGATTTTTATTTTGGTTTTAATGGTTTCAGGTGATGTTCTTTTTAGATATTTTTTTCATATTAGTTCAATTGCTGAACAAGAGTTACAATGGCATATATTAGCTGCAATTGCAATGTTTGGTTCTGCATATACTTTTCAACAAGGAGAACATGTAAGAGTTGACCTTTTTTATAATCATTATAGTAAAAAAGTAAAATTATATATGGATATATTAATTCCAATATTAATCATTATTCCTTTTTCACTATTTATAATATATTTATCAAGTGAATATGTGATGCAATCATACAATACAGGGGAAATTTCTCCAGACCCAGGAGGTTTACCTTATAGATATTTAGTTAAATCTTTAATACCAATTGGATTTATACTTATTTTAATACAAGGGTTAGCAGTTTTATTAAAAGCTGTATCTAAACTAAAAGAGGAAAATTAATCAATGGATCCGCAAATATTAGCAATTATGATGGTTGTATCTCTTTTTGCACTTATTTTATTGGGTGTTCCTGTTGCTTTTGCAATCGCAGGAGCTGGTTTATTTTTTGGAGTTATTGGAGTAGATTCAAATTTATTTAATCTTTTACCTTCAAGAATATTTGGTGTTTTAACAAACTATACTTTATTAGCTGTTCCTCTTTTTGTTTTTATGGGTATTCTATTGGAAAAATCCCGTTTAGCAGAAAAAATGCTTGATGTATTAGGATTGTTGTCTGGGAAAAAACCTGGTGGTATGGCTATAGCTATTATTGTAGTTGGTATTTTAATGGGTGCTTCAACAGGTATTGTAGGAGCTACTGTTGTAACTTTAACTATGATAGCTCTTCCAACATTATTAAAAAGAAATTATAGTCATAGTGTATCTTGTGGTACTATTTGTGCTTCTGGAACATTAGGACAAATTTTACCTCCTAGTTTAGTTTTAATTTTATTAGCAGATATTAGTGGAGAAGCTATTGGTCCTTTATTTGCAGCTGCACTTATGCCTGGACTACTTTTAGCTGCTTGTTATATTGTTTATATTGTTTTATTAAGTAAATTTGCACCACATCATGTACCACCAATTGATGAAGAAGAAAGATCTCAATATTCTAAAAAAGAGTTATGGATAGAGTTTTTTAAATCTGTTGCTCCACCTTTTTTACTAATTTTTGCAGTATTAGGTTCAATCATAGGTGGACTTGCAGCTCCAACAGAAGCTGCATCAATGGGAGCAATTGGTGCTTTAGTAATAGTTTTTATAAGTAAAAGATTAAGTTTAGAAATTTTAAAAGAAACTATATATGAAACTATGAAAGTAACTGGAATGATTATGTTCGTTTTAATTGCTTCTCAAGTTTTTGGATTAAGTTTTAGAGGATTAGATGGAGATTATTTAGTTGAAGATTTATTTGCTTCAATACCTGGTGGTATGTGGGGTGCAATAATATTTATGATGATTGTTTTATTCTTTTTAGGTTTTTTCTTAGAATGGATAGAAATTTCATATATAGTGCTTCCTCTTGTATTACCGATTTTTCACGCATTAAATGTAGATATGATATGGCTTGGAATTTTAGTTGCACTAAATTTACAATCTTCATTTTTAACCCCACCTTTTGGTTGGTCACTATTCTTCTTAAAAGGAGTAGCTCCAAAAGAAATTAAAACAATGGATATATATAAAGGGGTATTACCATTTATTGCAATTCAAATTATTGTAATTGTACTTGTTATGGTATTCCCAGAAATAGCACTTTGGTTACCCAAAGCAATAGGATGGATGTAATATGAATAATTTACCTTTAACACAAATTTCAAACAACGGTATGGTAGTTTCACCACACCATAAAGCATCTGATGCTGGACTTGAAATCTTAAAACAAGGAGGAAATGCAATTGAAGCTACAATTGCAGTTGCCTCATCGTTGGCAGTTCACTACCCACATATGACTGGGATTGGTGGAGATGCCTTTTGGCTAATTTATGACCCTAAAGAGGGCGTAAGTTTTATTGAAGCATCAGGTTATTCAGGTTTTGATGTTAATATGAATCAATATAAAGGTTTAAAAGACATTCCTTTTAGAGGAAGATTAGCTGCAAATAGTGTAGCTGGTGCAGTTTCAGCTTGGAATTTAGCTTATGAAAAAAGTAAAAAAGAGTGGAATGGAAAACTTTCAACGTCAAAACTTGTTGAAGAAGCAGTTGATTCAGCTATAAATGGAATAGTTGTAACACAATCTTTATCTCAAACTTTAGAAGAGAAAAAAGATGAGTTAATAGTAGATTCATATTTTGCAGATATCTATTATCCAAAAGGGGAAGTACCACAAAAAGGCGAAAACCTAATACAAGAAAAACTTGGAAATACTTTAAAAACTCTTGGAATTAATGGATTTGATGATTTTTATAGAGGAACTTTAGCCCAAAATATCTCAAAAGATTTAGAAGATAGAGATTCTTTATTATCAAAAAAAGATTTACAAGAGCACCATGCTTCTTGGAACACACCTTTAGAAATGAAAACGAGTAATGCAAAATTATTTAATGCTTCAGCTCCAACACAAGGAGTTGCATCACTGATGATTTTAGGTTTATTTGATAGATGGCTTGAAAAATTGCCACAAAAGGATTCATCTAACCATGTTCATTTATTGGTTGAAGCAACAAAAATTGCTTTTAAACATAGAGATAAAATGAATACAGCTGCAACTCCTGAAGAACTTCAAGCTTGGCTTGAAGCTGAATATTTAGATAAATTAAGTCAAGAAATTGATTTAGAAAAAGCTATGCCTTGGGGTGAGAATGCAGCACCAGGCGATACAACTTGGTTTGCAGTTTCAGATAATGAAGGAAGAGTTGTAAGTGCGATTCAAAGTATTTATCATGAATTTGGAAGTGGATTAACACTTCCTAAAACTGGTATTGTTTGGCAAAATAGAGGTTGTAGCTTTAAACTTGATTCAACACATATTCAAGCTTTAAAGCCACATAAAAAACCTTTTCATACATTAAATCCTGCAATTGCTCTTTTTGATGATGGAAGAGTTATGGCTTATGGAACAATGGGTGGAGATGGACAACCTCAAACACAAGCAGCAATATTTTCTAGATATGCTTATTATAATGAAGATTTACAAACTTGCATAAATAATCCAAGATGGCTTTTAGGAAGAACATGGGGTAATTCATCTCAAAGTTTAAAACTTGAATCAAGATTTGATAAAAAGTTAATTGAAGAATTAAAAGCAAAAGGGCATGATGTTGAAATCTTAGGAGAATTTGATTCAGCTGTTGGACATGCTGGAGCTTTAGTTTATGATAAATCAAAAACAATAAAAGGGGCATTTGACCCAAGAAGTGATGGAAAAGCTTCAGGCTTTTAAATAAGGACAAATTTTTATGAATGAATTATTAATTTTAGTACCAATTTTGTTAGCAAGTGGAGTAGTTGCTGGTTTACTAGCAGGATTACTTGGTGTTGGAGGAGGAATTGTAATTGTTCCTATGCTTTATCATATATTTATCTATATGAATATTGATATCTCAATTGCTATGCCTTTATCAATTGGTACATCTTTATCAACTATTGTTGTAACTTCAATTATATCTGCACGTTCTCACCATAAAAAAGGTGGAATTGATTGGGATTTATCTAAAAGATGGATTCCTTTTGTAATTCTTGGGGTTTTAATAAGTTCTTTCACATCAAAATATATAGATGGAGCGAACTTAAAATTTATGTTTGGTATCTTACTTTTAGTAGTATCAATAAATATGATTATTAGTAGTTTTAAAAATCTAGTAATAGCAGATTCTTTACCAGGAAGATTTTTACAATCTATTTTTGCTGTACTTGTTGGAGGATTTGCTTCATTACTTGGAATTGGAGGAGGAACTATTATGGTTCCTTTACTAACACTATTTTCTTTTCCTATTCATAGAGCAGTTAGTACAGCATCTTTGTTTGGTTTGATTATTAGCGTTCCTGCAACAATTGGTTATATAATTGTTGGATGGAATGTAGAAAATTTACCTTTAGCTTCAACTGGATATGTAAATTGGCTAGCATTTGCAGTACTAGTTCCTATGACAATGTTCTTTGCACCATATGGTGTAAAATTAGCATATAGCTTAAATGTAAAACAACTTAAAGTTGCTTTTGCAGTATTTTTAGCTTGTGTTGGATTGAAAATGGTTTTAGTTTAGATTATTTAACTAATACTATTTATTTTTTATAAAACTTCATCTTCATAGATGAAGTTTTGAAATCTCTCTTAAAAACAAAACTTAGAAAAATATGATAAACTCCTTTCAATAAAACACTTAAATAAGAGATAACTATGATAAAAACACCCTTTCTAGCCGTTGATGGAATAATAAAACTTTATGATGAAAATGAAAATTTTAAAGGAATTGTTTTGATTGAAAGATTAAATAGACCTTTAGGTATTGCCATTCCTGGTGGATTTGTTGATATTGGTGAAACAGTTGAAAATGCAGTTGTTCGAGAAATGAAAGAAGAGACTTCTTTGGATGTTACAATTGAATCGCTTCTTGGAGTTTATTCAGATCCCGCAAGAGATGAAAGATTTCATACAGCATCTATTGTTTATATTTGTAAAGCTTATGGAGAACCTATTGCACAAGATGATGCAAAAGAAGTTTATGTCTATAAGTTAGATGAAATACCCCTTGAAAAACTTGTTTTCGACCATAAACAAATTATTTTAGATTTTTTAAAAATCTAAAATAGTGTTTTATCTATTCATAACAGAATAGTTTCTACATCCTTTAGCATCTCCAGCATCACAAGCTTTTTTAAATAACTCTTTAGCTTTAAAACTATTTTGTTTTACACCTTGAGCTTTTGCATACATTACACCTAAATTTATACAACTTGAAGAATAAGCCATATCGCAAGCTTTTTGATAATACTCTTTTGCTTTTTTATAACTCTGTTCTGTTCCTAAGCCTTTTATATACATAACTGCAAGATTATGACATCCTGAAGAATCATCTTTATCACAAGCTTTTTGATAATACTTCTTAGCCTTTTCATAATCTCTTAAAGATTCATCATTTTCATAAATATATCCTGTGTTAATACAAGCATAAGGATCGCCAGCATCACAAGCTTTTATATATAATTCTTTTGCTTTTAATATATCTTTTGTTACACCATTTGCATTGTCATACATCAGTCCTAAATTATAACAACTAGAAACATGCCCTGCTTCGCAAGATTTTGTATATAAATTTTTAGCTTTTGAATAATCTTGTTTTATCTCTTTTCCATCAAAATATAAAATTGCTAGATTATAACAAGCCTTTAAATCATCATTATTACAAGCCTTTTCAAATAAACTAACTGCTTTATTTATTTCACCTTTATTTTGAAGTTCTAATGCTAAATTAAAATCATTTGCATATAAACTTATATTTAAAACTGATAGTAAAATTAAAAATATAATCTTTTTCATTTACACTTCTCATATAAATCTTTCAACTCCAAATTCAAAGCATTTGAAGAGATGTAAACTTCCCACAAAGAGATAAACAAAGACAAACACATAGTAACTAAACTCAAACCAAAGATTTGTTTACCTAAATTATGAAATTCTAAAAAAAGAGCAAACATTGAGATTGTACACAAAAGCATTGAAACTACTCCAAAAAATTGCATCCATTTTGTAAGTTCAAGTCTTTTTTTAAGATTTTCTATTTGTCCAGCCAATTCTTGTCCACCGTGTTCTCTTGCTTGATGAGAGATTGAACGAATAAGTTGTCCTGTTGTTAAAAATCTATTTGTATATGCTAAAAGAAGTAACGAAATAGCTGGGAATAATAAAGCAGGTGTTGAAATTTCTATTTCCATTTTTAATAACCTTTTGTATTTTTGTGTATTGTAACAAAAAGATAAAAAAAGGAAATTAAACTAGATTTACTAACTCTTGATACTTAAATTCATCAACTAAATTTTTGATATAAATTTTTAAATCATTTGATAATTCATACTCTTTTAATAGTTCAAAAATTCCATCATTATCCATTAGAAGTGCTTTTTCTTTTAATTTTTCTACAAACTCTTGAGGTAAAATTTCTAACTCTTTTTTCACATCGATTCTTTTTTCTTTATTTTCATACTCTAATTCTATATGCAAATATTTTTCTAAAATCAATAAAATCTCTTTTTCTTCCACTGGTTTTGCTAAAAAGTCATTTGCACCATTTTTTAAAGCTTCCTTTTTATCTTCTTCAAAAACATTGGCTGAAAGTGCAATAATAGGAATATCCTTACCATTTTTTGAAGCTCTGATATTTTGCATAGTTTCTAAACCATCCATTCCTTCCATCAAAATATCCATAAAAATCAAATCAAGTTTTTGACTTCCAAAAACATCTAAAGCTTCTTTCCCACTTGTAGCTTCTAAAGTTTTAAAACCATAAGAGTTTAAAAGTAAAGTTATCAAATCTCTATTTTCTTTTATATCATCTACTACCAAAATCGTTTTAGTGAAATTTTCATTTTTAATTCCAACTATATTTTTTGCATTATTCTCTTTTGAAAGTTCTTCTTCATTTGCTTTTTCATAATTAATACTAAAATAAAATTCACTTCCAACTCCAACTTGACTTTTTAAATAGATATTTCCACCCATCAAAGAAACTAACTCTTTGGTAATAGATAATCCTAATCCCGTACCTTGTTGTGTATAATTATCTTGTTTTACTTGTTCAAAAGGTTTAAAAACTTTTTCAAGATTTGATTTATCTATTCCAATTCCACTATCTTTTACTTCAAAAAATAGTTTTTTATTTAATTCATAAATATACAAAGAAATTTCACCTTCATTTGTAAACTTCAAAGAATTTCCTAAAAGATTAATCAAAATTTGTCTTAATCTTTGTTCATCAGCTTTTATATATTTTGGAAGATTCAAAGTCTCTATTTTAAATTTTAAGCCTTTATTTTCACACCTAAAAGCAAAAATATCTTCTATCTCTTTTATTAACTCAAATAAATTAAAATTTTTAAGACTCAACTCCATTTTTCCAGCTTCTATTTTTGATAACTCTAAAATTTCATTTATAATATTTAGAAGATGGTCAGCACTTCTTTTTATGACATTTAAATTCTCTTTTTCAACGGTAGTTGCATTCATTGATTTTTGTAAAATATTTGTAAAACCTAATATGGCATTTAGTGGAGTTCGTAGTTCATGACTCATTCGAGCAAGAAAGATTGATTTTGCTTTATTTGCTGTTGTTGCTTCTTGCATAGCTTGTTTTATTTGATGTTCACTTGTAAGAAGTTTTTGAGTATTTTCTTTAAAAATCTCAACAGCCCCTATCATATCCCCTACTTCATCATCAAATTTATTTTTATCTATTTCTACACTCATATCATTTTTTGAAAGTTTTAACATCACTCGTCTTAATAAATCAATCGGGTAAACTATTCTAAATAAAATTATAAAAAATGACATCAAAAAGAAAACTATAGAAAATAAAACTATAACATTCACATAAAATTCCAACTCTTTTACTGTTGCTCTTGCTTCATCAACTTTTTGTTTTGTTCTATTTTCAAAAGCTCTATAAAATCTATCTAAAGGCTCCATAATCCTAATTTTTGCTTCATGATACTCTTTTGAATGCATCAATTCTCTTGCAAGTGCAAAATCTGGTTTACCTTTTATAGTGTAATTTCCATCTTTATCTAAAAATATTCCTTTTATCGCATTCATAGCTTTATGTTCAAGTTTTGTTAAATCATCTGATTCATTTTGAGAAGTAAAAAGCATATTTAGTTCTGATTCTGGGAAATTTGCATTTTTCATCAACTCTCGAAGAGGTACTTTCTCTCCATCAAGTTGTGGAATACTTCCATCAATTGATAAAAAATCCCAAAAAATCCCATTATATCTTTTAGGTCTTGGTAACTCTCCATTTCGTATAGCTAAAACCGTTTTATATTGCTCTTCATACATTGAATTTCCAGTTATTACATAAGTTCGTGCCATTCTTGTTAAGTCATCACTACTTTGTCGTAACTCATCTGCTAAAATCAAAGATTTGTATTGCATATTATAAGCATCTTCAAGATTTATAGTTGATTTTTGGTATTTATTTATCACAACTGCAACACTTATAAAAGAGACTGTATTTAAAATAAACAGCAACATAAAAAGTTTTTTTAATTTCAAACAAAATCCTAAAGAGTTTTTTCCTATAATCTTAACAAATATGAATTTGTAAAAAGAATAACTAAATGGATAAAAACTATACAATACTGATAATAGATGACAAATCAGAAAACTTACACTACTTAAATACTATTTTAAAAGAAGAAAATTTTTTAATACGAGCAACAACTGATGCTAACTTTGCTATTAATTCTTCAAGGTTAAATCCACCAGATTTAATACTTTTAGATATAAAAATGCCAAATATCAGTGGCTTTGAAGTTTGTAAAATATTAAAAGAAGACGAAGTTTTAAAAGAGATTCCTATCATATTTATAAGTGCTTTAGATGATACTCAAAGTAAAGTAAAAGCTCTAAATGAAGGTGGTGTTGATTATATAACTAAACCTTTTGAAAAAGAAGAAGTAATTGCTAGAGTTAAAACTCAACTTAAAATATTTGAAAGTAAAAATACTATTTCAAAACTACTTGAACAACAAGACTTTTTCCTAAAAAAAATAATCCATGAGATGAATACACCTTTGAGTATCATTGGTTTAAATATTGATAATCTTGAATCAACTTTAGGATATAAAGAACAATTTGAAGCTATAAAAGCTTCTTCAAAATCTCTTTCTTCTATTTACAATGATTTATATTACTTAACAAAAAAAGAGAAAAGAATTATTGAAGAAAAAAGTATAAATTTAGTGCGATTTTTATCTTCAAGAGTTGCTTTTTTTGATGAAATGGCGAATATAAAAAATATTGATATAGCTTTGGATATTCATAAAGAGTTTGATGTTTTTATGGATTCTTATGAACTTGAAAGAGTTATTGATAATACAATTTCAAATGCTATTAAATACTCTTTTGAAGACTCAACAATAGAGATAACTTTAGATAAAGAAGATGAAAACTATATCCTTTCAATAAAAGATGAAGGAATAGGAATAGCTGATACAAAAGCTGTATTTCAAGCCTACTATCAACAAAAAGATAAAAATATTGGTTTAGGATTGGGACTTAGTATTGTAAAAGAGATTTGTGATAAAAATGAGATAAAAATAGAACTAAGTTCAGAAAAAAACAACACTGTTTTTAAATATATTTTTCCACAAAACAGAGTTATAAAAGGATTAATTTATGAAAATATTTTTACTAGAAGATGATTTTGCTTTAAATAAAATCATAAAACAATCTTTACAAAATCGAGGTTTTTATGTGGATAGTTTTACAGATGGTTATAAAGCAATAGAATTTATCTCAAATAGTAAATACGACTTATATATCTTAGATTTAAATGTTTTGGGATTTGATGGACATAAAGTTTTAGAATTTATTAGAAATGATGATTTAAATGTTCCAATTATTATGATAAGTGCAGAAATTGATATAGAAAATATCAAAAAATCTTACACTTTAGGTTGTAATGACTATATAAAAAAACCTTTTGATTTTGAAGAACTATTTTTACGAATACAATATCATTTAAGTCACATAAAAAAAGATGAAAATAGCGATTTTATAATTGATTTAGGATATGACTTTTCATTTAATCTAATGGAGCAAACTTTACATAAATCAAACTTTGAAATAGAACTAACAAACAAAGAAAAACTTCTTTTAACTCTTTTAGTAAAAAACATAAACAACACTGTTACAAATGAGATGATTCACGAATATGTTTGGGATAGTAAAGAGATGGAAACTGTAAGTATGAGAACTATTGTTCATAAACTCAAAAAAAAGCTAAAAAATGGAATGATTTTAAACTTACGAGGAGTTGGCTATAAACTTATCAAATAGCCAACATTTCTTTTATTTAATTGCACCTAATTTTTGAAGATTTGAAAGTGAAATCAAATGAGCTGTGATTAATGAATAGGCATTTTTTGCACAAATATCATCTTTTTTCTTTTTACTTAAATGTTTTAATTTCTCTTCATTCACTACAAAAAAACCATTTAAACTAAATTTTTCACCTTTTGTATTTACAACTGTTGCAATTTTTTCTTCTAAAAGTTCCCACTCTTCAAGTTGTTTTATAAATTGAGTAGTTGAAAGAGAATCTGCATAATATTGATTTAAGAAGTTTAAAGCACTATTTAAAAACTCACTATTATTCCCTTCTTCATCAAATAGTTTTTTGGCATCTTCTTTATCACTTAAATATTCACCTTCAATAGCAATTACTAAATCTTTTTGATTTTCTTTATTCACCAAAATAAATGGATAACTTCTTACAAATGCTGGGATATAGTGTAATTCTTTCCAGTTTCCTTTTTTATCTATAAAAAGATTTTCACCTTGTTTGTAACCAAGTAAAACAGATGCAAACCAATTATTGTCTTTATCTTTTGCAAAAAATATAGGATAATTTTTACAAGCTTCAAAAAATTCTGATATTGCAACAGGAGCATTAATCAGTTCTTTTGAATAAGAAAAATTTGTTATTTCTTCTATTCCTTGATTTTTATGTTGAATTTTATTTAATACTTCTAACTTCTTAAACACTTTTTTCCCTTTTTTTGTTTTGGTTTTATTCTATCTAATTATTTGAAAAAGTTTCTAAAGAAGATGTATAAAAATATCTAAAATATTTTAAGAAAAGTGAAGAAAGCTTAGAAGCTTTCCCACTCATCTATCTCATTTTTATTAGTTGTTTTATCTATTTTTGAAGTAGATTTTTTTGCTTTGATTATATTATTCTCATTTTTTGAACTATCTAAATTTATCTCTTTAGCTTTTACTTCATTTTTACCTATAAACTCTTTTGCATTTGCATCATTTACTATTAGTTTTGCTATTTCATCTGTTAATGTTGCAACATTTTGAGTTTGAGAAGCTATCATCGCATTTTGTTGTGTTTGTTGGTCTAATTGATTTACTGCATCATTTATTTGTTCTATTCCACTTAATTGTTCTTTACTTGACATTTCTATATCTTGTATTAAGTTTATTGTTTGTGTGATATTTTCATTTAATTGTTTATAACCAACTATCATATTATTTGAAATCTCTTTTCCTTGATTTGCCTTTGAAGTTGCATTTTCAACTATTGTTTTTATTTCACGTGCTGCTTCTGCACTTCTGCTAGCAAGATTTCTTACTTCTGCTGCTACTACTGCAAATCCTTTCCCTGCTTCACCAGCAGTTGCAGCTTCAACGGCTGCATTAAGTGAAAGAATATTTGTTTGAAAAGCAATTTGATCAATTACACTTATTGCTTCATTGATTAGTTTAACTTCATTATTTATTTCATCCATAGCACTTGTTGTTTGGTTTGCAAGTTTTTCACCATCATTTGCTGATTTTGTTAAATTATTTGAGTAACTAGCCATTTTTGCAATATTTTGAGTATTATTTCTTATATTTGATGTTATTTCTTCTATTGCTGCTGCAGTTTCTTCTAAAGATGCAGCTGCTTCGTTTGAACTCATATTTAACTTATCTACATTTGATAAAAGTATATGTGAACTTTCATTTAATGTTAATCCATTTGTTTTATTCTCTACTAACATATGATTTATTGTTTCAGCTAAAGAGTTTATAGCTTTTGCGACTTCTCCATGAGGATTTTCTATTCTATAAGTAAAATTCATATTTTTATATTTAGCTAAAACATCATCAATGATTTTTAAATCATCATTTATTTTACTTGAAATTAAAACTAACATTTCATTTAAAATATTTTTTAAATCTTCTAAACTTTGATTATCAGTTTGTCCTTCAATTTTATTTTTTAATTTACCTTTATTTATTTCAGAAACAACTGCTTTAACATTTGATATTAATTTTTCATCTTGTTCAATTAATTGATTTGTTTTTTCAATATTTTTATTTACAATTTCAGTCATTAAACCTATTTCATCATTTGATTTAATTGAAATTTTTTCTACTGTTTTTGTCTCTTTATTTAAGTATTTAAAGAAATCTAAAAGACCTATTTGAAATCTATTTAAAGGCACAATTATCTCTTTATTTATAAAGAATGTTACAAATAAAATGATAATTATAGAAACAATAATTGCTATTAAAATTATTCCAAATATTATTGAACTGATTTTATCTTGTGAATTTTGTTTTAATATCTCTATATTTTTTTCTATTTCATCATTATATGAACCTGTTCCAATCATCCATTGCCATTGGTTAAAACCTACAGCATAACCTATTTTTTCATATAGTTTATCATCACCTGGTTTTTCAAAATCAAAATTTACTATTCCACCATCTTTTTTTGCAACTTCAATTAAATCTTTTATATAGTAAACACCTTTTTTACTTTTTAAGTCTATTAAATTTTTTCCTACAAGTTCAGGTTTTATTGGATGCATTAAATTTACACCATTATAATCATAAACATAAAAATAACCATCTTTACCAAATCTAAGTTGAGAAATCTCTTCTAAAGCTTTTTTTTGTAAATCTTCTGTTACATTATCTATATATGTTCCTGTTCCAATTACCCAATCAAATGGTTTAAATAATTTAACAAAAGATACTTTTTTTCTTGGAGCTTTATTTGGAATAACTTGGTCATAAGGAACTAATCCTTCACCTTTATTAAATGCTGTATCAATAAATTCTAAAATATGTTTCCCTGTATTTTTTGTTCCTTCTCTTTGAGGAGTTAATGGTAATTTTAAAATTGTTGAGTTTTTATCATAAACAAAAAAATAATCATTATTTTTTCCATACCTTACAGCTCCAATAGTATCTAAAAGCATTTTTTTTAGTTCTGATTCTGAAACTTTATCTTTTTCTTCATCATATAATTTTGTTAACATTGTAAATAAAAAATCTGTTTGAGCTTTCAAATCTTCTTTCACATTTTCTTTTACATTTTCTGGAAGTGATTGTTTATAAAGGTTTTCAACAATATTTTTTGCAAAACTTGTATAAACTTTCAACTCTTCTTGAGTTGTTGCATAAGTATTTTCTTTATACTCTTCAATATTTTTATTTGTTAGATTATTAATCTCATAAATTGACTTCAATGCAATCATTGTAGCAACAAGAACTATCGTTACAATCACTATTATGAGTAATTTATTCTTTATAGAAAAATTTTTCATACTTTCCCTTTTTTTAATTTTAATATGTATGATAATTAATATATAATTAATAATTTATTAATACATAATTTATACATAATTAAATAATTATAAAAAATCAGGAAAAGTCTTTTAAAAGCAGATATTTATTTGTTTATAAAATCATAAAATAACTAACGTTTAAAATTAAATTAGTTTAAAAATAATAATATTTAGGGAAAGTGAGAAAAGCCTAAAAGCTTTCCCACTCGTCGTTGTTTGTTTTGTTAGATACTACTTTTGTATCTTTTTTTGTTTGTGTATCTTTTTGTTTTGAATTTGATTTTATTGGATTTGAATTATCTTTTTTAT
>Ga0265295_1000800_pt1 | contig 59742 bp, 49 predicted proteins | sample Munlansysbiofilm_FD_192503 | JGI IMG/M metagenome (GOLD analysis project Ga0265295, IMG submission 192503) | Leachate microbial communities from a municipal landfill in Southern Ontario, Canada - Methane capture system biofilm | ecosystem: Engineered > Solid waste > Landfill > Unclassified ... | reverse complement strand
GCTTTTTTTTCTTGACTAAAAATTAAATGTAATATAAAGTGCACATCAGTTCATTTAGATAATGATACGTAATCTTGAATAGAGTGAAAAAAGAGCCTTATCAGAGCTCTATAATAAAAAAAAACCATGGAGGTTTACCATGAAAAAAGGAATTCTTGTCCTATTTTCACTAGTTCTCATCAGTTCGGTGTTCGCATTCACCACAGGTGATATGATGGTTGGCGGTCAGGTTGGTTTCTCATCAGAAAAAATCAATTCTGATGCTGAAGCAACGAACAGCATTGAAATTATGCCCCAGTTCGGCTATTTTGTGATGGACAATGTTTGCGTTGACGGTATCCTTTCTTTTAATAACTGGAGTCAGGATAAAGTTTCAGGAACGGATTTTGGTATTGGAGTGGGTGGCAGATATTTCTACAATCAGATTTATGGTGGTCTTGCTTTGGAATACACCAGCAGCAGCGAAGATTACGATGGAGATAAATCCGATCACACAGGTATGTATGCCTCTCTTAAAGCCGGCTATTTGTATCCTCTTACATCCAATGTGTTTGTAGATATGGGTGTACGGTACAAAATGGGACTTGGCGATTATGGCGGAGATTGGAAAGGTAGTAACGAATACAGTAATTTTGGCATTAAGGCCGGTCTCCAAGTTGTTTTAGGCAACTAATAGGATAAATAGTTTATCAAATTGTAAACCCGGAATTGCTCCGGGTTTTTTTTATGTTACAGATCAAGCTCGGATAAAACTTGTTGTAATAGTATGCCAGCTCGTCCGTCCCGATTATTTGATTCCGAATAACTAATAGCCCGAGAGATAAAATCGGCAGCCATATTTATCGCTTGTGGGCGCTTAATTCCCTTAAGTGTGTATATTAATATCAAAGCGCTAAAGATGTCTCCCGTTCCAGTATAAAAACAGGGAATGTATTGGCAATCGTGACTTATTATCTCTGAATTGGGGGCAGATGAATATAGAATTCGGTACCCGCCCTTGTTACTAGGGACACTAGTAATAATGATTTCTTTCACTCCTAACTTATGCAATCGGGTGAACAATTCTTCTCTATCTGTATCAGTTTTTATGTCATCTTGCTTTAAGTCTGCCAAAAAACATGCCTCAGTGAAATTGGGAGTAATGAGATCCGCTTTTGCTATTAGTTTACGCATTGCCTCAACCATTGTAAAATTGTAACATGAATAGAGTTTGCCCTCATCTGCCATTACGGGATCAATCAGCACTAAAGTGTCCTTTGTAGCGAAGCTTGAGATCGAATCCAACACGATGTTTACTTGTTGAGGATTCCCCAGAAAACCGCTATAAATGGCGCCAAACTCCAAACCTAAAGCTTTCCAGTGCTCCAAGCATTCACGCATAAAGCTATCTGTTTCCACAATGCTGTAACCCTTAAAGCAGGTATTGGAACTAAGGATGGATGTAGGTAGGGCGCATACTTCCAAGCCAAAGCGATACATAAGCGGAATTATCGCCATCAAGGAAGTGTTTCCAAATCCAGAAAGATCGTGAATTGCCAGTATTCTGCTGTCCATATTAAGGTAATGGAATCTCCGCAGCATAAATTGGACTGCCGTCAAGATCGAAGCATTCCCATTTTATACTTTTAGTTTGTTTAGTTAGAACATTATAATGGTGAATCATCTTAAAGAACAAAGACCGGGAATCTTTGTTTTCCAGCTCTCGCAAAGGAGCTCCTCCACCGCCGGAAACAAAATAATGTACTCCCTCTGCTTTGAGGTGTTCAAAACTATGTTCGTGACCGCTGATTACGGCTACAACCGGATACTTCTTGATCAGCTGAGGTATAAACCATTGTAAACCCAATTCATCACCATGATAACCGGAACTGAATATGGGATGGTGTAAGAGCAGGACAATTGGATATTCTGCACTTTCTAATTCTTGCACAAGCCAATCATATTGATGAGATCCAGGTAATAGATCGAGATTGCTATCCAAAATAATGTATTTTAGCGAATCGTGAACCATAGCGTAATAACTATGCTTGCCTTCTACAAAGAAGTTCTGCAGATACAGTTCAAGATTCTTTTCGTGGTTTCCCCGTACGGGATAGAAGCGGTCTGCAAAAGGAGAGATAATTGCCCTAAAGCTATCATATTCACCTTGTGTTAAGCCCTTTTGGTTCATATCCCCTGTATAAAACACAAGTTCCAGGGGAATGTCTTTCACCTGTTGTATAAGTTCTTGATGAACTTCCGGATGGTTACGGGTATCGCCATAAATCAACACTTGAGCCCCTGCAATACCGTTTATAAATATTGGTATAAGCAGGAGTAACAGCTTATTCATTAGTCTGTGTTTAAATATGCTTGTTGAAAGTTTTGTAGATCTTCCCAAGCGGGGCGTTTCCAATGCTCATTGCGCAGAAGAGCTGCCGGGTGGTAGGTTACCCAAGCTGGAATGTCCATAAATTCATTTCTGTGAGAGCGGTTCCAAGTAAGAGTTTCATGGTTTCCAAACAGAGTCTGCGCTGCCACCAAACCCATTACCAATAATAAGCGTGGGCGGATAATCTGAATTTGTTCCACCAAATATGGGAGGCAGGCCAAACGCTCTTCCTGAGTGGGATTACGATTTCCCTCTGGACGGCATTTTACGATGTTTGTTATATAAATATCATCTCTACTTAAATGTATGGCAAGTAACATTTTATCAAGCAACTTACCGGCTGCTCCCACAAAGGGGTGTCCACTCAAGTTTTCTTTTTCACCAGGCGCTTCGCCAATAAGCATTGCTTTAGCATGGGGATTGCCCTCACCATAGACCAGATTGATTCGTCCTGCAGCAAGTGGGCACTTGTGACAATTGGCATATTTTGCTTGCAGAGCGTCCAGTATTTGCTGCTTGTTTTGCTGCATTTGTTCTTGAACCGGTTCGTTGAATATCTGCCGGATTCCGCTTTGTTTTAGTAATTCAAGGTATTGGATAAGGGCACGGTGTGACATTATTCGTCGTCGTCATCATCGTCATCATCGTCGAAATCGTTATCCAAGTCATCATCGTCGTCGTTATTTGCAAAGGGATCTTTTACTACTTCAAAGCTATCATATTCACTGGGATCCTGGGCTTGGATTTCACGGGCAAATTTGGCAGAATCATCAATAGTTTCTCCGGCAAATTCTCCGCTGTCATCATCGTCTTCAAATAGTGCCCGCTCTGCCGCCATAGCCTTTTCTGCTTCTTCCAATTCGGCTATATAATCCGGCACATCGTTATCGGCAACGTGTTCCATTGATAACACTGTAATTTTATCTTTAAACTTATTCTTCACAAAGCTGGGGAACTGGTTTATTCGTTGTGCTTCCAGCTTTGAAAGAAGGCAAAAAAGGTAGTTCATGTTTACCTTTTCTAAAAAGCCGTCTATCTTCTCGTTTATCATTGTATCTCCTCTCCCAAGAAACCTTGCATGGGATTGTTGTATCTTGAAACTCTATTCTCTTCTGCTCTTATTATGCTTATCACGTCGTTAATAGCTATTTCCAGATTGTCATTTATCACTAAATAGTCATAATCATTTATACAGTGCAGTTCTTTTTTGGCAGTATCCAGTCTTCGCTGTATATCTTCCATGCTATCGGTACCGCGCTTGATAAGGCGCTCTTTTAATACATCCATAGATGGAGGAATTATAAAGATTTTTACATAGGGAATATCTGTGGCGGAAATCTGTGAAGCGCCCTGCACATCTATATCCATTATTACGTGACGTGAAAGTTCTAGCCGGGATTTTATATAACTTATGGAGGTTCCATACCAGCTTTTTCCAAAAACTTTGGCATGTTCCAAAAAATCCCCATCGGCTATACGTCGCTCAAATTCCCGCTCATTTACAAAATAGTAATGAATCCCATTTTGCTCTATACCTCGCGGAGACCTCGTAGTATAGCTTACGGAGTAATCCACACTACTCATCCGTAGCAAGATCTCATTCAAAATCGTGCTTTTACCGCCTCCGGAAGGCGCAGATAGAATTATTAGAAAGCTAGTGCTTTTTTGTATCAAGTATTAAAGTTCCAAAGGTTTATTCGGGAATTATCTTCTTGTATTCAATAGCGCTTAAGAGGTTTTCCAGTTCATCTCTGTTGCTAAGGCGTACTTTCATGATCCAGCCGTCTTCATAGCAAGATTTATTAATCAGATCGGGACTGTCTTCCAAATCCATATTTCTTTCTACAATCTTTCCGGATACAGGGGAGATGAGGTCTTCTACTGCTTTTACGGCTTCGATAGATCCGCACGGTTCACCGCCGGAAACTTTCATGCCCACATCGGGCAGCTCTACAAACACTATATCACCCAGCTCATGCTGCGCAAAGTCACTAATTCCAATAGTGGCAATTTCGCCATCAACTCTAACCCATTCATGGCTATCAGTATAGAACAGATCATCCAAAATATTCATGATATTCTCCCAGATATTTTAAGTATTTTCTCCAAGACTCTCAATAGGCACTTTGTGTCAAGTTGAAAGTGTTTGATTCTTGTTATCTTCTCAAAAAGGTATTTTTAGCTGTATTTTTCTTACAAGGCTTCAAATGTTGCCGTGAAGTGTCGCATGATTGGGGCTTCGTATTTGATTTTTAAGCCTTTATAGCTATTACGCTTAGCCCAAATTTGCTGCAAACCCCACACCACTACATCTATATGGTTATTAGTATAAACACGGCGAGGGATGGCAAGACGCAGGAGTTCCATTCTGGGTGGGCGTTCTTGGCGGCTATTGGGATCCCGATCTGCCAAAACAGTACCAATCTCAACTCCCCGCACACCCGCTTCTATATAGAGTGCAACGCCCAAAACTTGAGCCGGATATTGAGTTTGAGGAATCTGGGGAAAAAATGCCTTAGCATCTATATAGATGGCATGACCACCGGCAGGTTTGACAATTGGAATGCCTAATGCGCTTATTTTATCTCCTAAATACTTCACTTGAGAAATTCGTGCATGTAGATAGTCGTACTCCGTACTCTCTTGTAAACCGGATGCTAATGTTTCCATATCTCTGCCACTCATGCCGCCATAGGTTAGGTACCCTTCAAACATGATGTTGAAGGTGCTACATTGACGATACGTTTCCAGATTTCTTAAGGCAATAAAGCCGCCAATATTTACAATTGCATCTTTCTTTGCGCTCATGGTCATACCATCGGCGTAACTGAACATTTCTTTTACTATTTCTTTAATGCTTATATCCTGATATCCTTGCTCTCTGGTCTTGATAAAATAGGCGTTTTCTGCAAAGCGAGCTGAATCGAAAATAAGGGGAATATTGTGCTTTTTGCAAGTTGCAGATACAGCTTTAATATTTTCCATAGAAACAGGCTGTCCACCTCCGGTATTGCAGGTAACCGTATGAATTACCATTGGGATTTTAGCTGCTCCGTGTTCTTCAATGCAAGCTTCCAGTTTTTTGATATCGATATTTCCCTTAAAGGGAAGCTCTATATTAGGATCTGCTGCTTCCTCTACCGTACAATCGATTGGCACTGCGTGCCTGAATTCTATATGCCCTTTGGTAGTATCAAAATGTGCATTACCGGGTACGATGTCACCGGCTTTAATGGTTGCAGAAAACAGCACATTTTCTGCTGCTCTACCCTGGTGAGTAGGCAACACATAAGGAAATCCCAGCAAATCTTGGATGGTCTTCTTCAGGCGCAGGAAACTGCGGGACCCGGCATAACTTTCATCCCCAAGCATAAGAGCCGACCACTGCCTGTCGCTCATGGCACCAGTTCCGGAATCCGTAAGTAGATCGATATACACATCTTCTGCTGCTAAGTTAAAAAGGTTATACTCTGCGGCTCTGATTTTTTGCTCACGCTCTTCTTTGCTAAGTATCTTTAGGGGCTCTACCATCTTAATTCGCCAAGGCTCGGCATAAGGTTGTTTGCTCATTGTTTCTCCATCTATCTTTTTTATTTGTAAATTATACTAATTCTAAAGGCAATGTCCTGCGGATGGATATTGTGTCAAATCCTTTTTTGCCATATTTCGCCCTCTTCAATGGGCTATCTTTAGCTATGGTTTACGCACAGGTCATGCTATATGCAAGGGAGAATAGCAGCTTTAACCATGCGTAATGTTAGCTTAATCTACTCAGCTTGAATGCTCTGAGTAAAGCACAATTGCATGTCTGAGGTATTCAAACAAACAAAAAAACCCCAATCCGGTATGGAAAGGGGCGGTTATAAGTTTATACCTATTTCATTAAGATCATTTTTCTGCTTTGAACCAAATCTCCTGTTTTCATGCGGTAGAAATATATACCGCTGGCAAGAGATTGACCGGCATCATCCATTCCGTCAAAGATAAATCTATAATTTCCTGCAGCTTGCATGCCGGGATGATATGAGCGAACCTTCTGACCGCGGATATTGAATATATCCAGCTCCACCTTGCTACTGGCAGCCAGGCTGTAACGGATCGTGGTTTCTGGGTTGAAGGGATTGGGGAAGTTGGGATATAAAACAGATTTTTCAATACCGGGGACAAGCTGATCTATCAAAGAAGTTGCCACTCCGGTTATCACGTAGATATTGTCGATAGTCCAGCCGGGATCTGTTAACTCATCGGCAATACTGCTGTCGCGAAGGCGAAAACGCAGATAAACTTCATTGCCGGCATATTCTGAAAGATCTATATATTCGCGTTGCCAAAAGTCATGTCGTCCAGACTTGGTCCAGAGTTCCGTCCAGCTTTCGTTATCGAGTGAAATTTCAACCGTTACGGGGTCGTGATCCCATTCCGTATAGAGATGTGAATCAAAATAAAGAAGAGGGTTTCCAGCAATGGGTAAAGCTATGGGATTCACCGTTGCTATATGAACATCACAGTTTTGAGCATAATGTCCTCTGCCTCCCCAGCTATCTGTAATGGCATATCCGGAACTGCTGAGCTCATTTTGTAATACCCATTCTCCGGAGTTTGTCCACGCATCGCTGCCGTTCTCCCAAGTTTCACTAAATAAGGTTGTTGCAGGGCTAAGATTATAGCTCTGTTGAACGGTTCCCGGTTCTAAGGTAAGGGTACCTAAATAAGGATAGTATCCATCTGAGAAAATCTCGATTGGATACTCGCCTTCATAACCGTGGTAGATATAATGCCCCTCAAAAGAAAGAGTATCGGGGCTAATATCTTTGATTATCATCTGCGCAGGAATATTGGTGCCGGAACTGGTTACATAACCATGCATCAAAGTAGTTTCTTTAGGATCAAGAGCAATGTTTCGGGTGGTCCAGGAACTGTTGTTCACATTTACATATTCCAAAACCTTATCCCAATACCCCTCTTTTCGCACTCTTAAAGTGTAACTGCCTTGAGGTAGGGCTTTCCAATACCTACCGGTATCGGCAAAGCTGGTGCGGGCAACAAACCAAGGCGCATGTTTTTGTTCGATAATAAGTTCTGCTTGCAGAGGGTCTCCTGTAACACTATCTGTAAACTGTCCGGTTAAAAGAGAGCTGGAAGCCACATTGGTAGAAAACCTTAAGGCTCTATTCATCATCCACCACACGCCGTTAGTGGCACGCTGAATTGTATCCAGCATCAAAGCCTCGTTGGGCTGGAGGTTTCGGGTTCCAACCTCAATAAGAAGTTGGATGGTGCCATATTCTTTATACATCCAGTCGTGAAAGGCGCCGCGGCGGCTGGCATTAGGATAGTATTCGTAGGTGCCAGCAGATTCTTTTTGGATTTGGCTTGCCACTCCCTGAGCAATGCTTTGAGCAAAAGCAAAATCTGGAGAAGGACGTACATCTTTCCAATTGAAAGAATAATATACCTTTTCGGAGAAATTCCCACTCCGTGAAGAATGCCAACAGATACTGTAGATGAACTTCTTGGCATCGGCAAGTTGTTTGATGGCAATTATCTCGCTTTCACTCATGGGGGAGGGACCCCGGTAGTAGTCATACACTTCGGTACCTCCGGGCTGCATAAGGGTGTCGCCATGAGTCCAATTAAAGTCAAAATTGCGGTTGATATCCACCCCATCAATATCATAACCGACTAAGGAAGAGAAATCAAAAACTCCATTATTGTTGTTATCTCGTTTGTTTTTGCGGTATGAAGTATCCAGATTTGAGGTTACAACATTATGTCCTTCAGGATTTAGTGTGGGAATCCACCAGGAGTCTAATTGGTTTATCCACGAAGAATAGGGCACCTGATATTGATTATTGAGGATTTCTTGGATATTGCTGAGAGTAATTTCTACGCCTAATACTTCTTCTGCATGCACCTGACCTACAAACAGCAGGGCTGGACGCTCCCAAGTGGCTTCTACATTCGCTGAAATTTGCATGGCATAGATGGGCAGGTTCTCTTCTTGAGAATAACCAATCATATGCACTTTGGCAATATTGGGATATGATTCTTCCAGTTGGAAAAGAATCTCGGTTATTTCATCATAGGTGTGATAACATTCTGGCAAATTGTCCATTGCAAATAAAGGAACTAAGCTCAATAAGGCACACAGCAAAACTATCCGCATGTTTCTCTCCAAGTGTTCTTTTTGGGTATAAGATGCAATTTTTGCTCCAAATAGAGCTTCATATTGCTTTACGAGTAATGACGGCACAGATAGGCTTATGCTCCAGGTTTTTGCAGATAGGCTTCAAGCAGCTTCAAGGTATTATCCACAGCCTGAATATGAGTTCGCTCATATCCGTGCGAAGCGAAAACTCCTGGACCAATCAGAGCGTGCTTAATATCGTATCCGGCTCTTAACGCACCCTCAACATCCGATCCGTAAAATGGATAAATATCAACGGCATACTGCAACTTAAGCTCTTCTGCCAAGTGCACCAAAGCGTCTGTAACATCCCAATCGTAGGGTCCGCCGGAATCTTTGGCGCAAATGGATACCTTATACTCATCGGTGTCAAGATCATCGCCTACTGCGCCCATATCCACAGAAATCATTTCAGTTGTATCTTGAGGGAATCCCGATGCTGCACCATGACCCACTTCTTCGTAGGTGGTAAACAAGATACTGGTTTTGCGGGCAAGTTTCAAACTTCCTTCATGCACTTCCTTGGCCAATGCTAAAAGTACGCCGGCGCTGGCTTTATCATCTAAATGGCGGCTTTTAATGAATCCGGAATCTGTAACAATAGTGCGGGCATCCAGAGAAATGAAGTCACCTGGTGAAATGCCCAATTTCTGAGTATCGGCTTTGCTTTTAACTGTTTCATCCAAAACTACTTCCATATTGGCATCATCTCGCTTGCTGGAACCTGTATCACTATATACATGAACCGCCGGACCATTGATGTACACTGTGCCGGTGTAGGTTTTACCACTACGGGTGTGTACGATTACGTTTTCGTTCTCGATATTGTTTTCGGGGTATCCGCCTATCTTGCTAAAGCGCAATCTACCATTGCTCTTAATGGAGCGCACCATAGCTCCCAAGGTATCTATGTGGGCTGCCAATACAAGAGGATTGCCTTCTCCACCGAGGGTAGCATGCACCGAGCCTTTACGGGAAAGAATAGCTTTGAAGCCAAGTTTTTCTAATTCATCAATCAAGTATTTAGTAGCCAATTTTGTAAATCCGGTGGGACTTGGTGTTTTACATAAAGCAACTATTTGTTCAACAGCGTATTTGCTATAATTCATTTATACTCCAATTTAATTATTTATTGGTTCAGATCAATGCGAGGCATTTATAATAGTATTCTTTGTTTGCCCGAATGATGGTATCCAAATCCGGCTCTGCAATCTGAGTAGTGGAGCCTAAGGTTTTTTCTACCAAAGTATATATCTGAGGGAAACTGATTTGTGCTTCCAAAAACAGCTTCATAGCCGCTTCAACGGCGGCATTTATGGCAGTTGGGAAGATTCCGCCTTGACGTGCTGCTTCCAATCCTAAATAAAACAGAGGAAAACGCTCAGGGCAGATATGGTCAAAGCTAAGATCGGGTTTGGCAATGAGATCTGTTTGCACCAAGCTAGATTGCCATCTTTCGGGATAGCTAAGCGCATACAGAATGGGCAGACTCATATCGGGTGAACTCATCTGGGCAAGGATTGAGCCATCAATATACTGAACCATAGAGTGGATGATAGATTGAGGATGAATCACAGCCTCAATTTGATCATAGTCGAGGTCAAACAGCCAGTGCGCTTCCATTACTTCCAAGGCTTTGTTGAACATTGTGGCGCTATCTAAAGTTACTTTTGCCCCCATATCCCAGTTTGGATGTTTGAGCGCCATTTGGGGGGTGATGTGGATAAACTCGGCTAAATCAAGTGTGCGAAAGGCTCCGCCCGAAGCCGTGATAATAAGCTTCTGCACTTCATTGCGAGGGTGCTTGCCCAACGCTTGAAAAATAGCTGAATGTTCGCTATCTATGGGAATTATCTGTCCGGGTTGCCTTAGCTTTTGTACAAGATGACCGCCCATCACCAAGGATTCTTTATTTGCCAGAGCCAGCCGAACACCTTTATTGAGAATGGCGAAAGTTGCTTCTATTCCTGCAGATCCACCGATGGCATTAAGCCCAATATCATAATCCTCTTCTGCCAACAGCGAGAGTAGGGATTCTTTACCAAAATAGATTTTGAGCTGAGGGTATTGGTTACGAATCATTCTTTGGGTAGATGATTCCTCTATACCGGTAAAGCTTATTTGTGGGATTTTGTATGTAGTGGCAAGCTCGCAAAGCTTTGCAACATTAGAGTGCGCAGCGGCAAAGCTGATTTTAATGGATGCTTTATGTTCCTTGTAAACCTTAAAGAATGAATCACCAATTGATCCAGTGGCGCCTAAGAGCGCTATTTTTTTCACCATGAATAAGATAGTGCAATTTTCTGACTGTTGCCTAAGCCATCCGGAGAGCTATTTTTGAATGCGTAATTCAATCCGAAAGCCCTATATTCAATGCCTATGCCAGCACTAATACTATCTATATCGTAACCCCCCATTAGTTTTAGGGCGGGAATTGGCTGAAGCATTAATCCTGCATGGAAATCTGTACTAAAAGTGGAATTACTTATGGTGGATGCTTCTCCACGCTCCTCAATAAATGTTTGCGCCCGTAAGGCTACATGAATGGGAATATTGAGCTTGGGAAACTTGCGCACATAGCCCAATTCCAAATCTAAACTGGGTACTGCTATCTCATGCTCACCAGAATCCCATAATATCTGAGTGCCAAAGAAATCTCGGAGATTTAGTCCCAATAAAAAGCCTTTGCCGGGATCCCACAATGCACCAAGATCTGCTCCAATTCCATATCCACCATGTTCTGCCAGATTGCGATAGGCTATTTTAGGAGAAATTCCCCAATACAAGTTATTGCGCAATGCCCTACCGTATGATGCATTGATGATTATGTCCTGATTTGTCACGGTTTTCCAAACGTAGGGTCGATTATCGTTGCTTAATTCGTCGTCTTCGTTTTCCAATTTGGTGAGTTTAACATCATCTATAGCGAGATGATTAATCGAAATTGCCGTGCCCGTTCCTACACGAACCGAGATCTGATTTTGAGTTAGTAAACCCTTAAAATAGTCGCTGCGCATAAGCTCTACGCCTTGATGAGAATCTATAGCCAGCAATGATGGATTCCACCATCCGGCAGCATGAGACTGAGTATAAGTTAGACCAGTATTACCCATAGCTTGATTTTGCACACCTGTGCTTAAGCTAAAGATCTCTCCCGCATATTTTGTGGCCTCTAGATTACTAATTAAAGCCAGAAGCAATACAATAATCCGGATGTATTTCATATTTATTCCTCGAAAGACAAGATAACGATTGCGGCAAAGATGTAAACAAAAAAAAAGTGGTGGGCCCAGAGGGACTCGAACCCCCAACCATCCGGTTATGAGCCGGAAGCTCTACCAGCTGAGCTATAGGCCCCATCACTGTGCCTCTCCTTAGAATTCAAATGCCGTTTTTTGTCAATCAGATTTTTTATTGAGGTAATATTGTGAATTTCGGCGCAGCTAAATTTTATCTAAAAAAATAATTGATTGCTAACTGCTAAGCCATTGCTATCCGTCATACTTCGCTCGTTCTTCCCTCATAATGCCCTCACGGCATGAGGAGATGATGAGGAGAAATAGAGCAAACGTGAAGGGAAAGAACCATGTGAGAGAGTGTGGAAGTGCTATTCTGGTATTTTATGCTGCCTGTTTCCACCTTTATGCACAATAAATCACATTGCCTGAACTCAAGGCTAAATCCTTACATTCTTGCAAGTCGCCTACTATAAATAATCCTCTTGGGGCTCCTAGAACCGGAATCAAGATGCCCTTATGAGGGTTACACGTTGCATAGAGGCCATATAATTATTTTTACTTATTATTAAATAGTGTTTCTATTAATCTTGGGACTTGCTTAAGTCCATCCAAAGGTTGTTTATGTGGTATGCCAAATTTAGCTAAAACATCAGAAAACTTAATGTAACCATTAAGCGCACTTAACTCAACCCATTGCACCGCAAGGTCATTAAGTTGATTCTTGTTTGTTTCAGATAATTTATCGGCAATGAAGACGTCTGTGTTTCGTGCTATTACTGCGTCAGCGCTTTCGGGATTGCCCTGCCCCATTAATTTAATTTCGCAATTATACTCTTTATCTCCAGTTTTTAAAAAGAAATCTACCTCTCTATCGAAAATCGCTTCATTAGGCCTAACATATTTTCCCTTAGATTTTTTTACTGCATAATTAGCCTCATTAACATGGAAAAGATGGCAAAGAGTCAACATTAAAGGAGTTTCAACAGATTTTCCCAGTGTACTCCAAGCCCCACCTCGAATAGCCGCTCTTTTTACTGCCAGGGCATTTACTACAATGAGACTTTCATTTATATTCAGTTCTACAGAAACGTCATTGTGTTTAATCACAATTTTAATATCAAGACCTATCTCTTCGTCAATAAGACGATTCAAAGAGTCCAATAGTTTGTCATAGTTATCTTTAGCTGCTTCAATACAAATTTCTTTCTTTCCACTGCCATACTGATTAGTAACAGTTTTTTTGTTCAGACCCGAGTAAAGTAAAATGTCATCAGTCGACAATTTGTTTGAATCGATGAAATTAGCTTTATACCAATCTATGTTGATGTTTTGATTCTCAAATTTGGCTAGCATAATACTCTTAAAAAAACCAATCGTAAATTTCATGAATAGATTATTTATCATGTCCGTCACAATAACTCTATGACCGGATCCATTGAGCAACATTGAGATTACCAATGCAATATCATCTTTTGATAGCGTCATTTATAACTCCTTGAACATTCTTTTAAAGCTTTCTATGTTCATTACCATAGGTTGTTGATCTAAGTATGAAATATCGGTCTGTTTAAAAAATTGCATCATTCTTTCAATGTATTCACTTTTAATCTCAGTTAAGAAGAATCTTCTGTTAAGTTGAATCGCTGCTCTTCCCAAGGTTCCGCTTCCGCCAAAAGGATCAAAAACTAAATCACCAATATATGAATACAATGAAATAATTCTGTTACATAACTCTATGGGGAATACTGCTGTATGTGTTTTATCGAATGTTGGATCAATATTCCATACATTTGAAGTTTCGTATTTACCTCGTACCTTGCTGGCTTCTACAGTCTCGTCTGGATAACATCGCATATTCCAATCAAGCAATTTATCTGTGCTTTTCCTATATACCATTATACATTCAGTTCTTGCATTAGGTTTATAGGCTAGTGGTTTTCTGTGTTGTTCGAATCCGGCAACTCTGTTTTTAACACTTGCTTCTGGTTTTACCCATACAATATCATCTATAAATTCCCATCCCATATCAATGAGAAGAGGATGTATATCATAAGGTATAGGATATCTTTTACTTGAGTGTTGTCTACTAATCCTTTTCACGATTACCGGAGAAGTATTTAAGATGAAGAATCTACCCTCCTTTGTTATGCGATATGTTTCCTTGAAAACTTTTACTAGAAAATCTAAATACTCTTTGTAACTACTATAGACTGAGTAATCTCTTGCATTGTAATACGGTGGAGAAGTAAACGTTAAATGTATCGACTCATCAGGAATAACGCTCATTGACTCTATAGTATCACCGTGTACTATCAGATTATGTATAAGTTTTGGAGAACACAATTGTTGTTTATAGGAAACATTTGTTCTTATGTTGGTATGTCTTAGTTCTTTTTTTACTGCAGCTTGAATCATTTCGTTTGGGTGATTGATAAGCTTATTCAACTCTCTCTTTATCTCGGGTTTTTTCTTGAATGGTAACAAACCCCTCATGGCCTGCATCACAATCTTAGGATCTTTTTGATCTAACAATGATACTAGATAAGGTATGTTGATCTCATTCCTAGTTCTACCAATAGCTGATACAGCTTCTCTTCTCACATCAGAACTAGGATCATCAGTGAGAATATCAACATATAAACTCACCAAATCTTGCCTTTTAGTTTTTGCAAGATTCTTTATCGCTAATTGTCTTATTGATTCATTTCTTGATTTAAGAAGTTCAAAGAGAGGCTCAATATTATCGATATCATCAATTTTTCCAAGCTTATTAAGAAATGTAATCAAGCTATTATCCGTGCTATTCTGAATGATCGTTTTTATGTCGATTGTTTTGCTTCTTTCTTGATTACTATAATTAATGTTCATTTTATAGTCCTTCCTTAAGAAATACAAATTCTTACATATCAATCTTCTTGTCAATATCTATCAATCTAGCGCAGCAAATGTATCTCCATTTGACGATGACATAAAGCTTGTTTAGCTCCAATAGAAAAAACGGGCATCATGCAAGATACCCGTATGTAAGAACTAATATTTATTAGCGTTTAGGTTTAGCTGCGATGCTTACCATTTTATTGGGCACTATGATTATCTTCACAATTTCAAAGCCATCCAAGGAGCGGATCACATTTTCCACTTTTAGTGCTTCTTTTTTCAGAATTTCTTGTGCTGTATCTGGTATTACTTCCAGTTTTCCGCGCAGTTTTCCATTTACCTGAATGACGTATGTAACCAAGTCTTGAACGAGATATGCTTCCTCGTATTCGGGCAATCCGCTTTCGTGCAAGAGGTTTTGAAAGCCTATCATCTGCCAAAGCTCTTCAGCTATATGGGGCGCAAAGGGATAGAGCAATTGAGGGATGATGCCGCAAGCTTCGGCATAAACTGCCAGAGCGTCGTTATCTAAGGTGTGCGTGTCTTTGATTGCTACGCAGTGATTTAGGTGTTCCATGATGGCGGCGATGGCGGTATTATATTGCATCCGTTCCTGGCAGTCCTCGCGCCATTTCTTGGTACAGAAGTGGGAGCTGTAAAGCAGCTTTTTCATCTCGGGGGAAAGTTTAGATATATCCGCCTCATGCTGCAAGCCACGTTTGATGGCATCAAGATTGCTTTCGATAAGGCGATAGATACGGTTCAGAAAGCGGAATGCACCCATCAACGCTTCGTCGTTCCATTCCACGTCCTTTTCCGGAGGCGAGGCAAAGAGCAGATACACGCGCAAAGTATCGGAACCAAAGCGATCCACGATATATTGAGGATCTACGGTGTTGCCTTTGGATTTACTCATCTTAGCGCCATCTTTCAGCACCATACCCTGTGTAAGCAGGCGCAAGAATGGTTCATTGCCTTTTACCCATCCGAGATCACGCATAAATTTATAGAAAAAACGGGCATACAGCAGGTGCATACAGGCATGTTCAATGCCGCCAATATACTGATCAATCGGTAGCCAAAAATCCGCTTTAGCGGGGGCGAAGGGCATATCGTCGTTGTGGGCGTCGGCATAACGGGCGTAGTACCATGATGAATCCACAAAAGTATCCATAGTATCGGTCTCACGTTTAGCGTCAGCTCCGCACTGGGGGCATTTTACATTGAGCCATTCAGGAACGCTGAGCAGAGGATTGGATGTAGTTTTACCCACTTGCACGTTATCCGGCAAGAGCACTGGCAGATCTTCATCCGGAACCAGTACTACACCGCATTTTGGACAATGGATAATGGGTATAGGGTTGCCCCAATAACGTTGACGGGAGATACCCCAATCGCGCAGTCGATAGGTTACTGTGCCTTCACCCCAGCCGTTTTGTGCTATCCAAGCAGTGATAGAGCTTTTTGCCTCTTCACTATCTGTGCCATCAAAATGAGCAGAATTTGTCATAATGCCCGGCTCGATATAAGCTTCGGACATTGAGTCCACCCCAAGTGGTTGGTTGGGGTTTTGGATTACTATTTTGATGGGGATCTTGTATTTTTTGGCAAAATCAAAATCGCGCTGATCGTGTGCAGGAACAGCCATTACAGCACCAGTGCCATAATCCATCAATACATAATTTGTAATCCAGATCTGAACTTTATCTCCATTGAGGGGATTGATGCAGTAGCGTTTGCTAAAGATACCCTCTTTCACAGTTTCGGCACTGGAACGCAGTACTTTATCTTCGTTGATAACTTTTTTACAGAAATTGTGGAGGGCATGGTTATCTGGCTCTTCATCCAACCACTTTTGCACCAACGGGTGTTCCGGTGGCAAAGCCATAAAGGTTACACCGTAGATAGTATCCGGGCGGGTGGTGAAGATAGGGATTTTAAGATCGCTGTTTTCCAAGTTAAATTCGATGCGCGCGCCTTCACTCTTGCCGATCCAATGTTTTTGCATGGTTACTACACGTTCAGGCCATTCGATCACATCCGAGAAATTCAGCAGTTCTTCTGCATATTTGGTGATGCGGAAATACCACTGTTCCAGTTCTTTTTGTTCCACTTCGCTGCCGCAACGCCAGCAAGCGCCATCTTCCACCTGTTCATTTGCCAGCACGGTATTGCATTGATTACACCAGTTTTGGAAGCTTTTTTTGCGATATACCAAACCTTGTTCGTACATTCTTTTAAAAATGTACTGTCCCCAGCGATAATAGTCTGGTCTGCAAGTGCTAACTTCACGTTTCCAATCAAAGAAGAAGCCCATGCCATCAAACTGTTTACGCATATTGGCGATGTTTTCCTCGGTAGTAATGCGGGGATGAGAATTGTGGGTAATAGCGTAGTTTTCGGCAGGCATACCAAAGGAATCGTAGCCCATTGGCTGCATCACATTGAACCCTTCCATTAGTTTAAGGCGCGTGATTGCATCGCCAATGGCATAGTTTGAAGCATGACCGATATGGAGCACTCCAGACGGGTAAGGGAACATAGAAAGCACGTAATATTTAGGCTTGTCACTAAAATCTTGGGATTCAGCTATCTTACGTTTTTGCCAGACCTTCTGCCATTTACTTTCAATAGAACTAAAAGGATAATCCATATACAACTCCATGCGGGCATGCCGCTATATCTATATTTTCCATAGTCTTGCAAAAAGATTGACACAGGAGCTTTTGTCAAGAGCAATTATTTGCTTTTTGGCGCAATAAGCCCATCTAAAGGGTCTAAAGAGACTTTTGTGTTTTGCCAAGTATACCGAAAAGAGGGAATAAAAGCATAGAGGATATTTTGGGAAAGAATATCCTCAGGAGCGAAAGAGATGGGAGAGAGAAGAATCTTTTCTAATCTTGCAATCCGGTAATAACCAGCTTGGTGGGATCCCAACCACCCTGTCGCAAAAAATGAAGGATTTCGTTGTAGGTATCGGCGTCCATTCTAGGGCTGCGAGAAAGAATCCACAAATACTTTTGTTTGCGATCGCTTACAACGCTATATCTGTAATCCTTATCCAGTTTTACTATCCAATAATCCCCATAAAATGGCCAAAAGAAGCTTACTCGAAGCTTGCTGAAAGTCTTATCGATGGGTTTTGCCTTACCTTTTACTTGCTTGAGTACCTTTTTGCCCGCTTTATCATCAAAACTCGTGTTGATCACAATCAAGTTACCCTTGGCGTCCAGGGAGTAATCTGCGGCAGATAGAGCTGCGTCTTTAGGCTGGAATTTATTGGGATAGTATGCATATTGGTACCATCGTCCCAAATACCGATTCACATCCACTTTATCCACAGTTTCCACTGTCGCAAACAGAAAAGTGCTACCAATTAGAAGAATGATGAGTAGGATGAATAATTTCATTACCCCACCTTTGTAGTTTTCTCTATAAAATAACTCAATCTGGGCAAAAAGAAAGAGGAGGCTTTAAGAACCTCCTCTATTATGATTGTTTATTCGGTTTACTCGCTCATTTTTTTATACTGTTCGTAGCGCTCTTTGAAGAAGAGTTTGCTGCATTCTTCGAATTGCTTGGCTTTTTCCGGGAAGATTCGATGCAAACGGCTATAGCGGTTTTCGGTTTTAACAAAATCTGCTATGCTTATAGTGGGTTCCTTGCTATCCAAGATAAGCGGATTTTTACCTTCCAAGCGTCTTTGTGGATTGTAGCGATACAGCAACCAATACCCGGCTTCAACGGCAGCTTTTTCGTGTTTTTGACTCATACTCATATCGATGCCATGGTTTATGCATGGGGCATAGGCAATAATGATGGCGGGTCCGGGGTATTCTTCGGCTTCTTTGATGGCTTGTAATGCCTGATTTTTGTTTGCACCCATGGCGATGGAGGCAACATACACGTAGCCATAGTTCATCATCATCATACCTAGGTCTTTCTTATTAGTCGTCTTACCGGCTTCGGCAAAGCGAGCGATGGAACCCATTGGGGTAGATTTGGAAGCCTGACCTCCTGTGTTTGAATACACTTCAGTATCCAAAACAAAGATCTTAATTTTCTGGTTTGAAGCCATTACGTGATCTAATCCGCCATATCCGATGTCATAAGCCCAGCCATCGCCACCAATTGCCCAGATCGATTTTTCTACCAAATAGTCTTTTAGTTCATCCACGCGGCGCAGCAATTTAGAGCAACCTTCGCAGGCGTTATCAAGAGCAGAAGGCAGCATGGTCCTAATCTTCTTGGCGTTATCTTTGGCGGCTTGATCTACTGCGTTCCAATTTTCTAAGCTTTGCTTAAGGGCGGACTTCAATTCGGCATCTATGCCTCTTTCTATTAAAGCTTCCATTGCCAGTTTTAGCTGTTTGCGGTGAGAATTAACTGCCAAGCGCATTCCAAAACCATATTCGGCATTATCTTCAAAGAGGCTGTTTGCCCAGGCGGGACCTTTGCCATCTTGGTTTTTGCAATATGGGATGGTAGGGAATGTGCCGCCCCAAATGGATGAGCAGCCTGTAGCATTCGCAATAATCATGCGATCGCCATACAATTGGGTAAGCAGTTTAATGTATGGAGTCTCACCACAGCCGGCGCAGGCACCAGAGAACTCCAGCAAGGGTTGTTTGAACTGACTTCCTTTTACGGTTGTATCTTTGAAGTTTGCCAACACATCGTTGGGCAGTTTTTCAAAGAATTCATAGTTATCTTGTTCTCCCGCTTCGCGTTCGGTTTCGATGGGGCTCATCACGAGAGCTTGTTTGGGACACTCGTTCACACAAACACGGCAGCCTTGGCAATCGTCGATATATATCTGGATTTTATACTGATAGCCTTCTGCACCCATAGCTTTAAGAGTTTTAAAGCTTTTTGGGGCATCTTGGAGATCTTCTGCTTTCATCAATTTGGCTCTAATTGCCGCATGCGGGCATACAAATGAACATTGATTACATTGAATACAGTTTTCGGGTATCCATCTGGGTACAGCCGGAGCTACTCTGCGCTTTTCCAATTTGGCGGTGCCACTTTCTACAAAGCCATCCAGTGGCATTTGTGAAACTGTTACCACATCACCTTGTTCTCGCATGATGGGCTCAATCACATCTTTTACAAATCCTGTAGAACCTTTTGGTATCAATAGTTTATGTTCTCCAAATTGCTCGGGGAGCGCATCCGGTATGTGAACTTCGACCAGTTCAGCGTTTACTTTGTCTACAGCATTCAAGTTCATCTGAACCACATCGTCGCCTTTTTTGCCGTAGGTCTTTTTGATGGATTCTTTGATGAGACCGATAGCTTCGTTACGATCCATTACTCCGCTGATGAGGAAGAAAGCTGTTTGCATTACGGTATTTACTCTACCGCCCAGTCCTACTTCATCGGCAATTTTCAAGCCATCGATATTATAGAATTTTATCTTACGTTTAATGATGATATCCTGCATGTCGCGGGTTAGCATATTGAATACTTCGTCCATGCTCCAATTTGAATTAAGCAAAAACACTCCGTTTTCTTTGATGCCGGAAAGCATGTCGAATCTTCCAATAAAGGCTTGATTGTGGCAGGCAACAAAATCTTCTTTAGAAACAAGATATTGGCTGTGGATAGGCTTTTTACCAAAACGTAGATGGCTACGGGTAATGCCACCGCTCTTTTTACTGTCGTATTGGAAATAGCCTTGTACACTCATATCGGTATGGTCACCAATAATTTTGATGCTATTCTTATTGGCACCCACAGTGCCATCTGAGCCAAGACCCCAGAATTTGCAGGAAATAGTGCCTTCCGGAACGCTATGGATGTATTCGTCCAATGGTAAGGAAAGCTTGCTTACGTCGTCCTCTATGCCAACGGTAAAGCCATGAAATCCGCTTTTTTGCAGATGTTTGTATACAGCCAATACCATAGTAGGAGTAAACTCCTTGCTCGAAAGACCGTAGCGCCCACCAATAATCTTGATATCTTTGCCTTGAAGTGCAGAAACAACGTCCAGATACAGTGGCTCTCCAATTGAGCCGGGTTCTTTGGTTCTATCCAAAACGGCGATGCGTTTTACGCTTTTGGGAAGAGCTGCTAAGAAATGCTCGGTACTAAAGGGGCGATAGACGCGTACTTTTACTAAGCCTAGCTTCATATTGCGCTTTGTATTTAGATAGTCTATGGTTTCTGCAATAGTTTCGCAACCGCTGCCCATTGCTACGATAATATCGGTAGCTTCGGGATCTCCTTCGTAATCGAAAAGCTTGTAATGTCTGCCCAGTTTAGCTCCCACTTCATTCATCGCGGCTTCAATTATTGCCGGCGCCTTTTGATAGTGGAGATTACTGGTTTCGCGTCCTTGAAAATATACATCCGGTCCCTGCTGGCCAACTTTTACTTTTGGTGCATCTGGAGTAAGGGCGCGTTTACGAAAATCTTCAACAAGCTTGTGGTCAAGCAGTTCGTTCATGGTATCGTAATCTACTACGTCAATCTTTTGTAGCTCATGAGAGGTGCGGAAGCCATCAAAGAATACCAAGAAGGGAATGGAGCTCTTTAGGGTTGCCAATTGACTTACAATACCCAAGTCCATCACTTCCTGAACACTATTACAGGCAACGAGCGCAAAACCGGTATTACGCGCACTCATAACATCGGAATGATCACCAAAGATGGAGAGAGACTGTGCCGCCAAAGATCTTGCTGTTACATAAAAAACTGTTGGCAACATCTCACCGGCAATTTTATGCATATTTGGCAACATAAGCATCAAACCTTGTGATGCAGTAAATGTAGTGGTTAAAGCACCGGCTGAAAGTGAGCCATGCACAGCACCGGCTGCCCCAGCTTCAGATTGCATTTCCATAACATCCACAGTAGTGCCATAAATGTTCTTACGCTTTTCAGATGCCCAAGCATCAGAAAGTTCTCCCATTCCGGAAGACGGAGTGATGGGGTAGATAGCTGCTACTTCGTTAAAGGCATAAGCCACATGAGATGCAGCATTGTTACCATCCATCGTAGCTTTTGTTTGTTTAGCCATTATGGTAAACTCCTTATATGCTATTTTTTTAGATATAAATCATCTTTTGGTATCATTCAATTTTTCTGGCGGGATTATGTCAATGAAAATCCGAAATAATGCGTTGCAAAACGAAGTGCATAGCCTTTATGCACATAAATCTGGTTCAATATAAGATTTTATTGATATTATAGGCATGAGGTAACGTCCCCATACTACAAAGGTGGTGGGTGGGCATAGCTCGATCAGAAAAAGCCCTTAAAATCGATATCTCGCGCATAAAAATCTGCTCTATATGGATGTGCAACGATCTCAAAAGTCTTTTAGGATAGAGTATTCCTTCAGTTACAAAACAAGCCGGAACTTGACGGTTCCGGCTCTATTTTGATTGTATTCTTCTTTTATTTATGAAAGACCGTGCATATACACCAATAGATCTGTTACTCTGCACGAATAGCCCCATTCGTTGTCGTACCAGCTGAGGATTTTTGCCATTTTACCCTTCACGTAGGTGCTACCACTGTCGAAGACAGAAGAATGCGGATTGCCCACAATGTCTATGGAAACAATTGGTTCATCCGAATACATCAAATAACCTTTCAAATAAGTATTTGCCGCTTCTTTCATGGCTTGATTGATTTCTTCTTTATTGGCTTCGCGAGTAAGATTCACGTTCAGGTCTACTAAGGATCCATCGGGAGTAGGAACTCTCACGGCAAGTCCATCCAGTTTACCATTCAATTCTGGAATCACCAATCCGATTGCTTTGGCGGCACCGGTAGTGGTGGGAATCATGCTCATGGCAGCGGCGCGGGCACGGCGCAAATCGTTATGCGGTAGATCCAGAATGTTTTGATCGTTAGTATATGAGTGAATGGTGGTCATCAGACCATTCTCTATTCCAAAACGATCGTGTAGAACTTTTGCAACTGGTGCCAGACAGTTAGTGGTGCAGGATGCATTGGATACTATCAAATCCGAATCTTTTAGGTCGCGGTGGTTAACTCCCATTACGATAGTGGCATCCACATCATCTTTGGCGGGGACGGTTAGAATAACCTTTTTTGCTCCGGCTTTGAGGTGTTTACCTGCTTTTTCTTTGGTTCTAAAAATGCCTGTGGCTTCCACCACGTAATGCACATCTAAATCTTTCCATGGTAAGGCTTCAGGATCTTTCTGTGAGAAGATCTTTATTTTTTTGCCGTTTATGATAATGTGTTCGTCATCGTGTGTAACCTCACCATCGAACATTTTATGAACGCTATCGTATTTGAATAAGTAGGCTAGAGTCTTGGCATCGGTAAGATCATTTATCGCTACCACTTCTACTTCCGGATGGAATTTGATGAAAGCGCGTAATACCAAGCGTCCGATACGACCAAAGCCATTTATCGCTACTCTTATCATATTAGTACTCCTTATAGTAAAATACTGTTATTTGCACTGCCGGAAACAAGACAGAAGCCTTTCACCGTTTCCTGCATTTTGTTTTCGCCTTTGATGAGCCATTTACGCGGATCAAATTTGCTTTTATTGGGCACATAATTTTGGGGATCGGTTTCAGGAGGACACACAATAGCGTATTTTTCCTTTTCCCAATAAGCTTGTATTTCTTGAGCCATATCCATTTGGTAGTGAGTATCTTTATTGATCTTTACCACACCGTTTCTAATAGCTTCGCGCTGCTGTTCATCGGTTAAACCGCTTGCTCCGTGCAATACAAGCCCACGCTCTACACCGTTCTTGATTAGTAGATCGTCAATATCCTTTACCAAATCCAAGCGTAATACTATGTTCTCACCTTTTGAAACCCCGTGATTTGTGCCCACAGATGCGGCAAAGAGATCCACATTGGTCTTCTTTACAAATTCAAGCGCTTCATCGGGATGAGTATAGAGCTCGGTTTCGGAAACTATTTCATCTTCTGTGCCCTTGATGTGCCCTATCTCGCCTTCAACCAAAATGCCGTGTTTATGCGCCACATCCACTACTTCTTTGGTGATGCGGATATTTTCAGTCAGGTTCTCTTTTGAGGCGTCTATCATCACTGAAGTTACCAAATTATTCTCAATACAATAAACAATAAAATCAAAATAATTAGGTGTGGCATGATCAATATGAAGCCCAATCCCGCTTTTGGGAAATTGTGCGGCAAAGGTTTTGATCATGGTTGAAATTAGCTGCGCCCCTGCTTTCATATCCTGGCTTTCGCCGGCTGCGTATTTACATGCACCGCTACTCATTTGCAATAGCCCATCCGACCCCACGCTGTTATAACCTTGAATGATGGCACGAATTTGGGTATCGAAAACAACATTTGATGCCATGATTCCAAAACGCTGCTTTTTAGCTTTAAGAAATACCTCTTTTAGTTGTGCTCCGCTTAAAAACATGATTTTCCTCCTTTATGGGTAAATCTTTAATCATCTTATTATATAATTATCAATCCCGTATCAGAGTCAAGCGAAATCTTTTTGGCGCTGAAGCTCATCTGTTTTTTCGCAAGTACTCAAATTATCCTTAACAATTATTGTTCGAATCTATAATCATACATCATGCATCCTATAATATACCGGATATATGCTCTAACAACATCACACAAAGCATTGCAAGGTATCACAAAACAAAGTATAGGAAAATTCTTGACTAATAATGCTCATGGAATATTTAGGCATTAAACTAAATACCTAAGGACTGAGCTATGTCTGATAACATCTTTAAAGCTATTGCCGATGCTAATCGGCGCAAAATTCTGAATTTGCTTAAGCAAAACGGTAGCCTAACTGCAGGTGAGATTGCCGAGCACTTTGAATTTAGCAAAGCCAGCCTCAGCGAACACCTAAAAATTCTGCGCTTGGCGGGGCTTATCTACTCCACCAAAAAGGGGCAATACATCCATTATCGTCTTAATACAAGCATATTTGAGGACATCTTGGCTTGGGTGAAAAATCTAAGATCTAAAAGTGAGGAATCATGAATCGCATCAAAAAATTCTCTGCCAGCATTATCTTGCTGCTTATTTACGTGGTGGTAGTATTTTATTTGGCACTGGTTGTGCCTGCTAATGCTTCTATCCCGATTCATTGGAATGCTCAGGGGCAAATTGATGGATATGCTAGTAAAACTACCGCCGTTATTACTGCTTTAGCGCTAAACTTTGGGCTTTTTATCTTACTGTATCTTATGCCTTTTTATTCCCCAAAATACAAGCAACAGGCTGCTCGTTTCGATAAGGTATTGCCCAAGATCGTCTTTATGTTGCTAATATTCTTTTCTATATTGAATATCTATATGCTTGCTTACCCGCTGATAACCATTGAACTCCCGCTTAATCCAGTTCTAATAATCATTGGATTGATGCTTGCCGTATTAGGGAATATATTGCCTAAAGTGCCGCGCAATTTCTTTGTGGGCATTCGAACGCCCTGGACTATATCCGATGAGGATAACTGGCATAAAACTCATCGGTTGGGCGGGCGCCTGTTCTTAATTGGTGGATTACTTCTAGCGATTAGCGGACTTATTCCATTGTCAGCAAGATTTAGCGGTATAGTATTCTGGATAATTATGATTATAATCCTCTTTCCGGCTCTGTATTCCTTTATTCTCTACCGTCGGTCTCGATAGCTTTTATTTGTTCAAAATTGATTGAAAGGCAATTGCATAAGGTGTAGCCTTATACTTTAAAGTAGTCAGCAATTAATTGAATTTAATATTTACACTGGAGGAGAAGTATTTAGCCAGATAGTACTGCATGCTAATTCATCGCCTTAGGCTAACACTAGATATGATTCAAGCTGAGATTCTCCTGTAAGTGCGGGATCAAGATGGCTTGATTCTTCCTTATGTTTTGCTTGAGGCACTGAGGAGAGCGAGTGAAAACACTTGACAGAAAATCTAAATTATATAATTCTTACTTTACAAAGATTAACGAGCTTAATCTAAAGGGGGAAGTATGACGCCCAAAGACGCTTGTGAAAACATCGGAATTTTCCAAGGTTTAACCGAAGAAGAAGTAACAACCTTCGCCTCAGACTTGCAGAGGATTAAATATGCCAAAGGTTCACAGATTATTACTGAGCATGATTCTGCGGATACTCTATATTTTATTTGTAAGGGTAAGGTGAAAATTAGCAAGAGTTTAAAGAATCAAGAAACTCCATCTGCAGATTTAACTACATTGGAGCCGGGAGAATTCTTTGGAGAGATGGGCATTATCAACGAGCAGCCACGTAGCGCCACCGTTGTGGCCATAGACGATGTTGAGTTATTGGTAATTCCTAAGGATGTGTTTGTAAGCATTTCGTTTAAATATCCGGAAGTAATGTTTAACTTGATGCGCACGATATCGGGCAGGTTGCGAGATACAAATGAGCGATTTGTGAGCTTGATGGATGAGATGATAAGTAAAAATCGCTTGATGGCGATTGGTATGGCTGCCAGCAAGATCATCCACGATATCAAAACGCCGCTAACGGTAATTGTATTAACCGCTCAGCTAATTGAGAATCTCTTTCCGGGAAGTGGCGAGTTTAGCCAAAGTATAGTAAAACAAACTCGGCTTATAGATCAATTAGTGCGCGAGATCCTAGATTTTGCTCGTGGTGTAGAGAGTGAACCGCTTATTCAGAAGGTGAATCTCAATAACTTTTTCGATGACTTGAGAGAGATTAATGAAGCTACGTTTAAGGGCAGGAATATCAGTTTTGTGGTCGAAAACAAAGTAAAAGATTTTGTGCATTTTGATGAAGCTAAAATACGCCGCGTATTGATGAATCTAATAAAAAATGCCAGTGAGGCAATGAGTGGTGACGGAGAAATCAAGATATTGGCTTCAGTATCTTCAGGATGGCTGCAAATAAGTGTTGTAGATAATGGTCCCGGAGTTCCTCCCAAGATTCGGGATGACATATTTGAGCCTTTTATATCTGAAGGCAAACAGCATGGCACAGGATTGGGTCTACCTATTTGCCGCAAGTTGGTTCAAGAGCATCGGGGGCGCTTGGAATATATCCCATTGGAGAAAGGCGGAAGCCGCTTCGATATTCGAATTCCCCAGAGTCTGTAATAAAAGTCTTGTCAAAAAAGAGCGCCAAAATAATTTGGCACACACAGCGAAATATTAAGGGACGGATTATCATGTCAAAAATATGCGATATTTGTGGAAAGTCAGCTCAAGTAGGAAACCACCGTTCACATGCGGTTAATGCTACTAAGCGTCGTTTCTATCCGAATTTACACGAGATACGCGCCATAGTGGATGGCGGGACCAAGCGCGTGAAAGTTTGTAGCTCTTGCCTCAAAGCTAATAAGGTTCGTAAAGCCGTATCCAGATAAGATACTTCTTACACTTAAGAGCTTTTTGAATAATCGGGAATTACGGTGAAGCCGGATTCCCTTTTTTGATTTTTAATAGCAATAAACCGCTTTATGGGGGTTATGTGTTGATTGAAGAAATCCGAGAGAAAGTAACGCAAAGCTCTGCCCATCTTACCGAAGTAAGAACTGAGATTGCTAAAACAGTAGTAGGTCAGGATGCTATAATCAGCCGTTTGTTGATTGCCATTCTGGCAGATGGGCATGTGCTAATAGAAGGAGTACCAGGCTTGGCAAAGACTCTAATTGTAAGCAGTTTAGCGCAAAGTTTACAAGCTAGTTTTGCTCGTATTCAGTTTACACCCGATCTATTGCCTGCAGATATTACGGGGACCTTGATCTTTAACCAAAAGACTGCTGAATTCAGCCCCAAGAAAGGACCTATCTTTGCCAATTTCATTTTGGCGGATGAGATTAACCGTGCCCCATCCAAAGTGCAATCGGCATTATTGGAGGCGATGCAGGAGCGACAAGTGACTATTGGCGATAGCAGCGAACCTTTGCCCAATCCATTCTTTGTGATGGCTACGCAAAACCCCATTGAGCAGGAAGGTACTTATTCTTTGCCTGAAGCACAAGTAGACAGATTTATGATGAAACTAATAATTCGTTATCCTTCAATGGAAGATGAACGCAGGATCTTGAAGTTGATGGTTGATCCCCAACCGGTAAAAATAAATGCCGTGCTTTCTCCCCAACAAATAGCATCTATGCGAGAAACCATGCATATGGTTTATATGGAAGAAAAATTGAACGACTATATTCTGCATTTGGTGATGGCTACCAGATATCCGCAGAGGTACCCCAGATTAAGTACTCTGGCTCCGCTGATAAGCTTTGGAGCAAGTCCTCGAGCTAGCATTAATCTTGCTCGTGCGGCAAAAGCGCATGCCTATTTTGAAGGTAGGGCTTATGTTATTCCTGATGATATCAAAGCTATTGGCAAAGATGTGTTGCGTCACCGCATTGTGCTTTCTTATGAAGCAGAGGCAGAGGAGATAAAGAGCGAAGAGATAATCGCTCGCATTTTGGATGAGATTGAAGTTCCCTAAATAAAGTTTACGCAGGAGAGAGCTTTGCATCTGCTAAGTACAGCCGATCTAATCAAGAAAATTCGCCGTTTGGAAATACAAACTAAAAATATCGTAAATGAGATATTCAGCGGTGAGTATCACTCCAGTTTTAGGGGGCAGGGATTGGAGTTTAGTGAAGTACGAGAATATCAGCCCGGCGATAATTACCGCGATATAGATTGGAATGTTTCAGCGCGCTTGGGTTTGCCATACATCAAGAAATATCGGGAAACTCGCGAATTGAATGTGGTTTTTTTGGTTGATGTATCGGGATCCCAGTTTTTGGGGACACAATATGCACTTAAAAAAGAACGCATTGCAGAAATTGTAGCTACGCTGGCATTTTCGGCGGTAGCCAATTCAGACCGCTGTTCCTTGATTATGTATTCTGACCGTCCGGAAAAGTATCTCCCACCCCGAAAAGGGCGTAATCGTGCTTTGGAGATAATCCGGGAAATTTTGTATTATGAACCCTCTAGCAGAGGCACTTCGTTGGCTGGAGCTTGTGAATATGCGGCGAAAATACTAGGCAAACGGGGGGTAGTGTTTCTGCTATCCGATTTTTTGGATAGTGGTTTTGAGAAACAAATGGGAATACTTGCTCAAAAACAGGATCTTATAGCACTTCAGGTAATGGATAAAAGCGAGATGGAGCTACCGGATGCCGGGATATTGAGATTTCGCGATCCTGAAACTGGAGCAGTGGGATATATAAATAGCTCTGATAAGCGTTTACGGCAAGCATACAAAGCCAAAGTTAGCCTAGAGCAAGAGAAATTGCAAGCCACACTCAAGAAGATGGCTTGCGACCATCTGTTGTTTTGTAATGAAGATTCGTATGTAAAGGTGCTGCGAGCCTTTTTTGCGTTGAGGAATAAGCGGAGGATGAGGTGAAGAAAGCTATTCTGGCAGTCTTTTTTGTGGCACTCTCACTAGGTATACATGCCCAAGTTACACAACATCTTACTGGCGTGGATAGCCTTAAGATAGGCAGCATGTTTCAGCTTAATATCCAAACTGATTTTCCCTTGCAAGAAGTTTTGATCCCGGACACCTTGAGTGCGTTTAGGGTTCTTGAGAAAAAGATTCGCAAAGATGGTAGCGGAAGTGTTGCCGAATTGAGCATAATTCCCTTAAGAACGGGGACTCTTTCCTTTCCCAAGCTAGAGTTGAAAAGCTCCAGAATAATCGGTAGCGGAAGTTCTACTGATGCTTTTAGGGTTTTTGTTTTACGTAGCAGAGCCGAGGCAGATACTTTGTTAAGAGATATTAAGCCACTCCGGTCATATCCTGCTCAGCTTCCTTTTTGGCTATATCCAGCCGTATTGCTGGTGATAGTTGTACTGGCAATAATGCTAATAATACTTGCCTTTAAGCAAAAAGCTCCCAAACGACAAGCCATTTTACCCAAACCAGTGCCCACAAAAGTAATAGCTCCACATCAGAAAGCACTTGATGCCCTAGAGGAGCTATGGCAAAGTGGATTGATGTATCGCAACTATTTGGAGTATCATTTTAGGCTATCCATGATTCTGCGAGAGTATTTGGAAGCGAGTTTGGGTTTTGGAGCAATTCAAATGACCACTGCCGAGATTGCCGAAAGCTTATTGGTACTTAAACCGCAATTTGATAAAGAGTACATCAATATCTTGCACTATTGTGACATGGTAAAATTTGCAAAAGTACAACCAGACTTAGAAGATATCTCCTTGCAAACCGAGAAGTTACGCTCAATTTTAAAAAGCATAGGAAGCAAGGCTCATGTTTAGATTTGCCCAGCCTTTGTATTTATTGCTTTTGTTGTTGATTCCCGCTTACTTATATTGGGAATTGGTAAGGCGTAAAGCACGCAGATTGGCATTACCGAGTAGCAGATTACAGTTAATGTTGCAGTTATCCGGCAAAAAATGGTATGGAGCGTATCTTTATCCAGGCTTAAGGGCGGCGAGCATACTTTTTTTAATACTTGCTCTAGCTCGCCCACAATGGGGTAATGCTTCCCGCTTGTTCAATAGACAAGGAGTGGATATCGCGATTGCCATGGATGTAAGTGGTTCTATGCTGGCTCTTGATTTTATGCCTCAAAACCGATTGGGTGCTGCGGTAAAAGTTGCCAAAGATTTTGTTTCGGGGCGACCCAACGATCGTTTTGCCTTGGTGGCTTTTTCGGAATATGCGATAAGCGCCAGCCCGCTTACCTACGATCATGCGGCAATTATGGGAGCACTGGATAAACTGGATGTAAATATGCAAGCTTCTGGAACGGCAATTGGCATGGGTTTGGCAAAAGCCGTTGCGCGCCTCAAAGATAGCAAGGCAAAATCTCGCATTGTTATTCTAATAACCGATGGCGTAAGCAATACGGGAGAAATAGACCCAATCTCAGCAGCCCGAATGGCGCAAGCATTAGGCATAAAGGTGTATCCCATCGGGGTTGGAAGCGGGGGAATGGTACCCTTTCCATATTCAGATCCTTTTTTTGGTACACGCAATATTCCTACTCTTATAGAATTGGATATGGAGAGTTTAAACAGAATTGCGGCAATAACTGGAACCAATGAGGCTGCCAAGGCTACTGATGCCGGAGAATTACGCAATATCATGCAAGAGCTTGATGCGCTTGAACGTAGTGAATTGAGCAGCAAGATAAACTACCGGTGGGATGATAAGTTCACCTTGCTTTTGTGGCCGGGATTGATATTATTGGCAATGGAAATTGTACTTAAAAGCATGTTTGTAGCAATTATGCCGGAGTAGAGCTACGATGAATTTATATGCTGCCAACAAATTGTTCTTGCTATTGATCATTCCACTTTTAGGCTTGATAATATTACGCTCGAGCAAGAGTTACGAACGCCGTTTTAAGCAATTTGCCGATCCGGAATTTATGCCCATATATCTTGCTCGTAGATCTCCATTCTATAGCGGATTAAAGCTATTTCTGTTGCTTATAGCTTCTTGTTTGCTGATTGTGGGGCTATCGCGCCCACAGTGGGATTATCGTGAACAAGAGTTTGATAGTGTGGGAATGGACATCATCTTTGCCATTGATGTTTCGCAGAGCATGGATGCAAAGGACATCCAGCCAAATCGTCTTACCCGCTCAATATTGCAGGTTTCGGCATTTATAGACCAGTTGCAGCAAGATCGCTTGGGTATTGTTTCATTTGCTGGAGCTGCCACTGTAGAATGCCCGCTAACAGATGATCATGAAGCGGTTAAGATGGTACTTAGAAGTCTCAGCACAGAATCTGCCGCGCGACCTGGAACAGATATAGGAAGGGCTTTGGATCTTGCCCGCAGTGCATTCAATGCCGGATCTGGGTCTGGAATTCTTATTTTAATCTCCGATGGTGAAGACATATTGGGAAATGCCATTTCAAAAGCTAAAGATCTTGCCGATAGTGGCGTTCGCATCTACACTATGGGGGTGGGATCTGATGAGGGCGCAATCATCACAAACCCTCATACCGGAGCAGAACATATAAGCCGGATAAATTCTGAAACTCTTGAGCGTATGGCCAAAGTAAGTGGGGGAGAGTTTTATCGCATAACACCATCAGCGGCAGAGATTCAGCTTGTACTTTCACGCATATATCGCAGTGAACATGAGCATGGAAAAACTCGTAAGACTTTTATGTATAAAGAGCAATATCATATTTTTGTAATTGCCGCTTTGCTTTTGTTGTCGTTTGAAAGTATGGTTTTGCCATATAAGAAAAAGAGAAATGGGCTAAAGCAATGATGCATACTCGCAGAATACTATGGTTTGTGCTATTGCTACTATTACTTGCACTTACGGTAGAATTGCTGTTTAGAAGAAATGCCGTATTGAGTAGCTGGGCAGAAACACTGTTTAAGCACGAACGTTATGAAGAAGCGGCTAAGATTTATCAGCGAAACGGTGAGCATGCGGATGCAGCCGCCAATCTGGCAAAATCGCGGTATAAGCAGGGTAAATACGAAGAGGCGGAAGGGGCATTGGAAAACGCTATAAGCAAAAATCCTAACGAGGCAGAGTACTACTATGATCGAGGCAACATAGATTTTAAGAATGAAGAATACAAGAGTGCAGTGGAAAACTATGAGAAAGCGATTGTATTAGATAACACAGATGAAGATGCAAAAGCAAATCTGGAACTAACCCTGAAAAAATTGCAAGATAATCCTCCCCCTCAAGAACCGGAACCCAAAGAGGAGAAACAGCAAAACAATGAGGAGGAAGTGCGTAACATATTGGAAGCCTTAGATAATATGGAAGTACAAGAACGGAAAAACAAACAACAAGATACCATGCCTAAAACGGATAATTGGTGGTAAAATGAAACGTGCCTTGCTTGTAATCCTTGTGCTGCTACCCATTGTTATGGATGCTCTAAGTGTAACTGCCTCAGTTAATAAAACCACAATTGAGCTTAACGACAGGCTCGAATATACAATCCGCATCAAAAGCGAAAATAAAATTGAGGTTTCAGAACCCCAAGCACCAAAACTTGAGCTCTTCAGCTTCGTTAACATGACTAGCTCTTCCCGGAGCAGTAGCAGCATCATAAATTTTAAAGTACAAAAAGAATACGAGCGATCTTTTACATATATATATGTTCCGCTTAAGCAGGGTTCTATCAGCATTCCTGCGCAAAGTATTAAGGTAGATAACAAAGTTTACAATACCCAAGCAATAGATGTTGATGTGGTAAAAGCATCAGGTTCATCTTCAAAGAGAAGTATTCCACCCCAAGGTTTTACCGATATTTTTGATGAGGGATTTCCATGGGCTTCCCACAGAAACACAGGCAACACAATGTTATTGGCTTTGCCACAAAGGCAAACCGTATATAAAGGAGAGCCAGTAATTGTCTCTTACTATTTATATACGGACCAGATGGTGCGTTCGTTCAATTTAGATGATGAGAGGGATTTTCCCGGATATGGGAAGAGCATTTATGAGCAGCCTAATTCGCTTGATTATGAATCTGTCACACATCAAGGGAAGCGCTTTCAACGCGCCCTTATTAAAAAGCTAGTATTATTACCCAATCAGATCGGAGAGTTAAGGGCTCCAGAATTGCAGGGCAGTGCCAGAATATACGAATTTGGTTACATGAATTACCCTCTGCGTTCAAATGATGCCTGGTTAGAAGTTAAACCCTTGCCAACTGCTGAGGTTCCAAAAGGTTATACTGGTGCAGTTGGCCGCTTTTCTGTAAGCGAGGATATAAGTAGTAAAGAGATAAACTTGGGAGAAGCGGTTACATTTAGTTTACGAATTGCTGGTAAAGGGAATTTTAACCAGTTTGGCAATCCGCAGTTTCCGCAAAGTGAAGCACAAACCTCAAGTCCTTTGGCAATTGATAAGTTGAATGCCGGCATTGAAGGCAGTAGAGTGCTATATTACACTATTATTCCATCTGAAAAAGGTGTTTATAATCTTCCATCTGTTTCATTTAGCTGGTTCGATCCCCAAAGCGGAGCCTACAATGTTTACCGGAGTAAAAGCCAAGCAATCAAAGTTAAAAGCGCTAATGTGATCAGCTATTTTTCGGGGCTATTGGATAGCGGAAAGCCTCAGACATTGCGACCAATGCTCTCACGCTCTGTCTACAAACAATATCCAAACTATCTCAAACAAATATGGTATTGGTTGCTTGTGGCGATCATACTGATAGGAACTGCGGTAGCGTTATACTTCTGCTTACACAGAATTAAGCGACTAAGAGATCCGGAAAGTTATGCTAAATTGATGGCGGATAAGGTGCTAAAGAAATATCTAACCGAAGCTGAAAATGCAGCTAAAGAGGGCAGCGATTTGTTTTACAGTTTATCCGAAAACGGATTGATACGATATATAAGCGATAAATACAACATAGCCATGGGCTTATCTACGGCGCAAAAAATGCTGATGCTCAGCAAGCTGAATATACCCCAAGATTTGATAGATGACACTAGTAGGTTTGTTGATATCTGTGAAAGCCACAGGTTCTCCGGAGCGCAAACTGATGTTACAGCCATAATCCACGATCTTGAAAAGTTGAAATCTTTAGTGGCAAGATTTAGCCGTTTGGGAGCAAGACGATGAAACGCTTTGTTTTGATATTGGTGCTTATTACAGCCATATTTATAGTGGAAGCAAACGAGTTTGAACGGCTAAAAACAATAGAAGCGCGAGGTATCCAAAATCCAGACTTGTATTATAACCTTGGTGTTACATATTGGCAAACCGGTCAAAGCGGGATGGCAACGCTTTATTTTTTGAAGACTCTTAATCTTAATTCTGCGCATAAACTTGCCAAGGAAAATTTGAATTATGCCCTCAATCTCTCTCAGGATCGAGATCTATACACACCTAAGCTCTTTTTAGTAGATCTGTTTATGCAAGTGTATGATTATATGAATCTCAACAGATTGGCACTCTTAAGCTTGGTGTTCTTACTTTTTGCTTGTATAAGTTTTATCTGGTTTGTAGATTACGATCCTAATAAAGAAAGAGGCTTGCCAAGCCTGACATTTGGCGCTTGTCTTTTCTTTTTGCTAATATCTATCTCATTCTTGGGCTTCAAAGCATACAGACGCAATCATAATAATCTGGCAGTACTAGTTGTAGAATCGGCCGAATTACGCTCAGAGCCGGATGAAAGCGCTGCGCGCGTAGCGCAAATTCATGAAGGCATAATTTTGAGTATGCGAAAAGTTGAATCGCATTGGACATTGGTAAATCTACCCAACGGACAAAGTGGCTGGATTGAGCTTAGGAATATCGCTACTGTGATTGAGAGCTAAGGCTCTCTTTCAAACTTAGTGGGTGCCATTTATCTACAGAAAATTCTTCACTTGGGTGTTTCTGGCTAGCACCCTTACAGTACAGGCAGGTCACTGTTCCGCCAAGGGAAGCCGGTGCGAGCGATGGGGATGCAAGCTGGGGTGGCAAGCTCCTGGTTGCCACAAATGCGGCTACAAGCAATACCTACTTTTGGGGTGGCAAGCTCTGTTTGCCACAGCGAGCGCAGCTCGCTTCTGAAGGCAGCTCCGCTGCCTCTGCCAAGCGGGAGCTTGGCAGCCCATTTCCTACTCGAACCGAAAGAGAGCCTTTTTGCGGGCTACCCACTAGGCTTAAAAGAGAGCCTTGTTTATTCCCTTACTTCCCTTGTTTCAAGTCATACATAGCGTGGGTTTATCTCGAGATTCTCCCTTATCGGCAGGATGATGGTAGCCTAAACTAACCTTAATTCTCCGTTAAAGCATCAAGAAGGAGGTTCACATTATAGTTATTGCTAAAAAAAGTGGAATCCGGATAAAAGGATTCCACTTAATAAATCGGGTTCTTATCTTATTCTTCAAACATTTCCATATCGTTCAAATTTCCTTCCAGACTATCTATCATAAATTGTGCAGATTCATGTAGTTCGCCTTCGGGATAGGTTTCTAAGAATGCTTTGAAAAGTTGTAGGGCTTGGTTGTTATCTTTCATTTCTTCGGCTACAAGAAATGCCTTCATAAAGGAAGCTTTATAATCGTCTTCGCCATTGGGGAAGTTTTCGATAATCTGATCGTAGAAGATAGTGGCATCTTTGAAATTGCGGTTTCGCGAAGCGTTGTCAGCAAACTCAAAAAGTTTTTCGGCACTTAAGGTGAGCTTGATTCTTTCGGGATACTTTTTAAGGTTGTACTCTACAGCAAGTTCTTCTGTAACCGTTTCTTGCATGGTCCTTTCTTTTTCCTGTTTGATTTCTTTAAAGATGCGTGGTTCTACTTCGACTGCGGGGCGGTAAGATTTGGGCGTTTCGGAAATGGTGCGGAAAAATACTATATCTCCATTTGCCGCTTCAAATACATCAGATAGGTAACCTACGGGATTATCCCAAATGCGTTTGGAAAATTCTTCATCCTGCATCAATCCAGTGACTACTCCATTGTTATACTGATTTTCGAAAATTGATTTACTGGGTTTGGTAGAGTATTTTTGGATGATTTTTTCGATGTCTTTTTCTTTATTCTTCTTATGGGCTTTGTTAAATTTTCGCCAGGCTTTGTTTGCCGTTTTATGATCTTCAAAGAATAACACTTGGATGCTTCTGTGAGCGGGAATAGTGTAGTTTTCTTTGTTTAGTTCGTAGCGAGCTTTTACTTCTTCGTCGCTTACCTCTACCTGTTCAACCACCAGTTTTTCAAAGGTTTTGCGCAGGATTATATTTTTTTGCATGGCATTGTAGTCTTCATTTTCATTGAAATACTGTTCGTAGCCCAATGCTTTTGCATCGAGCAGAAAAAGTTTCTGGATAAGTTTTTGCTCGATTAGAGCAATCGCACCCTCGCCACGAGTGTAGAAAATCTGTTCTTGAGGAGACATCTTTTCAAACTCTATCAAGATTTGTTGTACGGTTAGCTTTAGTTCATTATTCGGAGATGAAACTACCAGATCAAATTCAATTTCGCTGTTTTTAGATTTTTCCAGCAGGTTAATCTGTTCTACCAACGAACTATCTATGCTCACAGAATACTTCTGTTTGAGATTACGGCGCACTTCATCTAAAAGTTCCTTATCTTTAAGTGGGCGTAAGCGCTGTTCAACTTCTAGCTTTACTTCATCGTATAACTTTTGCCTTCCCGGAATCCAGGCGGTAGTGCGGAAAATATGCCAACCCATTTCTGTTTGGAAGGGACCATTAACCGCTTCTTGATCTACTTCTGATTCCTTGATGAAATTCTCCAGTTCGTAATCGTTACCAACGCCAGGGATGTTTCCATTAAGACGAATGTTTTTTATAACTCCCTTAAGTCCTTTTGAGTATGTGTTCTGATTGTATTTATCCGAAACATCGGCAAAAGAAGCTCCGGCTTCTAATTCGGCTTTGGCGTCCAAGGCATCTTGCTCGGTGGCAGTTTGAATGTAGAAGATGGTGATGTTTGGACTTTGGTAAAACTGCTCAAGATTTTCATTATAATACTGTTGCAAATCTTCATCGGTAAGCTCAACAAGATCTGTAACATTACGCTTGTAGTACTCCTGAAGATAGAAGCGATCTGTAAGCTCAGATAAGTGCTCAAGAACTTCTGGAGCTTGATCTATGCCCATATCCAGGGCTTTCTGATAAAAGATCTCTTCGGTTGCCACAATATCTAATACCTGAAGCTGACCACTCGTAGTTAGAAAGCGTCCCCGGTGCATTTCCGGCAATTTATTGATTTTGTTTAAAATGTCTTCTCGCAGAATGCGACCGCCATCATACTCGGCAAGGATATCGCTCTCTTGAAGCAGATTTGAGTTACTTACGGCTTTAGCCTCAGTATCCGCTGCTACTAGCATTACGGTAAACATCAGGATCATGCTAAGAGATATAAGTTTCGTTAGGGATAATGACATTCTATGCTCCTTTTATTAATTGTGTATTTTAAAAAAATGACAAAAACGCAATCTACCTAATCACGTCAAGCCTTTTATGCTTGGAATTGTACTCTGAACGTGAAATCTGGATTGTGGATGAATTATGGTGCTCGTCATCGCTCTTTCTTTGGTATCACACTTCTTTTTCGCTTGTATTTTTCATCTAAGTACATCATTAATTCTATTGTATTTTAGCTACCAGTAATAAAGTTTCGCCAGCAAGAGTTATTTAGTTTGCATGGCACCTTATAGGAATTATTATTTTCTTTATAAGGTGACACACCCTTTATTACTGATAACTTATAAACATCCTTCAACATTCTTTTCCTTTTTTAGTATTACGGGTGCATTTGGAGTAAATTCTGTATCAGGATAGCAAGGTAGATGAGAGAATTAGTGCGCATAAGCATAATATTAGAAAGACGGTTAAAATCGGGGTATTGAGTAAAATCCCATACTACAAGGGTGGTGGAAGGGCATGTTACGATCAGAAAAAGGCCACCAAACCGATATATCGTGCATAACAATCTGCGATATATGGATGTGCAACGGTTCTTAGAATATATATTAACATCATAGCGCCTATTGTACATTATTATAAGGCTTTGAAGAATTCTAAGTTAGATAATTATTGACAAAACCGGCAAGTGAAAAAAAATGAAAACTCAAAATGGGGCAGAAAGAAGTGTCAGATCATTTTTGAAGACTTTGGCACGCAATGTGCATATGTAGATTGGCAAGTAATAAAAAGATCCCTCAGGAGGATACTAAAATGCTCAGAAAACTGAAGAACCAGAAGGGTTTTACCCTTATCGAAGTGTTGGTGGTGGTTATTATAGTAGCCATCTTGGCAGCTATAGCGGTACCACGTTACCTGCGTTATGTGGAAAAATCCCGCAGCACAGAAGCTCAAACCGCAATCACTACTCTCCGCAAGGCCTTTGATATTCATCTTCAAACCACCGGTTCTGCCGATGGATACACCATAGAAAATGCGGTTAAAGACGCAAATATTGGTGAAGCCACCATGAAGAATTGGAAGTTTGAAGTAACCGGAAGACCTCCTCGTCAGTATGTTGCAACCTCTACTCAGGATTTTGCCGGCGGCGAAGGCAAGCAGGTTATTTATGATGTTGTGGAAGCAAAATTCCACGGCTATGGCATCGATACCTGGACTAATCCAGAGTCCGGAGGAATGGAGACCGACTAATTTAGGGAGGACGGTACTTTGACAATTCATGAACTGTTACGCTTTACCGCTGAGGCGGGAGCGTCTGACCTTCATGTTGCCGTAGGCTCGCACCCCATGGTGCGAGTCAACGGTAGAATGAAAAAACTCAACCTTCCATTACTTAGTTTGGAAGACGTAGAGAATCTGGTGTATGGAGTGATGAACGAAGTACAGCAGGAGATGTTTAGAAAGAATTTGGAAATAGACTTTTCCACAAAGCTTTCGAATGATGTTCGCTTCCGTGTAAACGCATTTCACCAAATAAATGGTATCTCAGCGGCTTTCCGTGTGATACCTAATGAGATCAAGAGCTACGATGAGTTGCGTTTGCCGGAGATTCTTAAGCGTCTTACCAGAAAAGAAAAAGGTCTTATATTAGTTACGGGACCTACCGGAAGCGGAAAATCTACAACACTTGCTACAATGATAGACAGCATCAACGATAATCGGTACTGTCATATTATAACCGTAGAAGATCCCATAGAATTTGTGCATCGCAGTAAAAACAGTTTGATTAACCAGCGCGAGCTGGGGCACGATACATGGAGCTTTACAGCCGCACTCAGAAGTGCGTTGCGTGAAGACCCTGATGTGATTCTAGTGGGTGAAATGCGCGATCTCGAAACAGTGTCACTTGCGTTGACAGCCGCAGAAACCGGTCACCTGGTTTTTGCCACATTGCACACCGGAAGTTGCACAAAATCTATCGACCGTATTATAGATATGTTCCCCAAAGAGCAACAGCAACAAGTACGCTCTATGCTTTCTGAATCTCTGGAAGCGGTGATCTCTCAAACCTTATTGCCTACCAAAGATGGCAAGGGCAGGGTGCCAGCAGTAGAAATAATGCTGGCAAATGCAGCGGTAAGAAACCTTATCCGCGAAGAGAAGACATACCAGATTCCATCAATTATTCAGGCTTCTACCAAAGAAGGAATGCAAACTAAGGATCAATCTCTGTATAACTTGGTAATGAATAACTATGTGGAACGTACTGTTGCCGAAGAAGTGGCAGAAAATCCTAAGTTATTTGCAACTGGCGCCGGTTTCTAAGGGGAAGAATTGGAATGACATCCCGCTTACACGATAATAATGCCTGCCTGCTCTTTCAAGAGCGAGGAATCACCCTTGTTGAGGTACTTGTTACAGCGGCGGTTTTGGCTGTTTTAGTTCTTTCAACTTATATAGGTATAATGTATGCCGAAAGACAGGTGGAGTTAAATCACCAATATCGAGCTGCCACTTGTCTTGCTGCGGGAGAATTGGAGCGCCAGTACTATTACAACCGCTACAATTTTGATCAAACCGAAATGAAATTGCTTCCCTATAACAACAATACTATAGAACTTACCAGATTGTCTGATGACGAACCTTTATTAGCTTCAATGAGTGTGTTGGTTTCGGATAAGCTGGAAGTTTACGGCGATCAGCAGTATAAATATAAAGAAGTAAAAGCGGTAGTTGAGTGGAATTTCCCCAACTCTCGAAATTCTCATCGCATTCAATTGCAAGAAGACCATTATCCACGGTAGAATAATGAAAAATTTAGGAATTGTAAACAACAATAAAGGAACCACATTAATTGAAATTTTGGTGGTTGTCATCATCTCTACTGTGTTGATAGCAATTTCAGCAGTGGGTATTATTGCATTTTATAACTCATATAATCGCATGAAAGCTTATGTTGACTTACAACAAGGCGTTATGAAAAGCATAAATATGATGCGTAATGGAGTCTTGATGCCCGCTAGCGATGGCAATTTGATGGGGATAGATGATTATAGCTCGAGTATAAACGAGTTTTGGGGTGCTAGCAGCGCCTTGCGCCTCGATATTCCCAATTATAATCCCTTTTACGGATGGGGAACTCGCCTGAGGATTTATCCAGTAGTGTACACTCAACAACAAAACAACGACTTTTTGGAATATTACATTGACCAAGGAGTTATTCGCGCCACATATTCATATAATGGGGTCAATCTTTCTTCGCCTTTGTATATATTTCCCGAAAGAGAGGAAAGAGATAAAATCGAAGTTACTTCGCTTAAGTTCATCGATGCCAATAAAAGTCCTTATTATAGGAGAGCCGAAGACGAAAGCTTTCCTTTGATAGGAATTGAGATTTCTGCCCGTGCCTTGGTTAAGGACAATCCTAACGCAAACAAACGAGAGTATAAAGAAGTAACCTATAAAACCTATGTTGCCCAAAAATTCAGAGGTAGCGAGTAAATGAATTCACTGCAGATTTTACCTGAGGAGTGCCAATGCTTAGGATATTAAAAAAAGAAAACGGCAATCTTTCAATTGTAATGCTTATGGCAGTCATCGGGATGGTTTCCGGATTGACGATGTCTGGTATGGTCTTGCGGGATTTTCGTAACTACTCTCATGAGTATGAACTAGCTCAAACCAAACATCTGTTGCGAGCCGAAGCATATAGGGGACAGAACTACTTAATCAATAACCCCCTACCACTAAATGCAACTTTCATATTGCCCGCAAATGGTCAACCCAAAAGAATCGATTCTGGCAAGATTGTGCGGCATTTTAAAGTAAAGAGCCGTTTGGAAAAAAAGAAAGAGAGCACTGTTTTGGGCTCTTCCACCGGTGCTTCCACAACCGATATGGTAGATGCATTTAAGCTCGAGACTATAGTAAACGTATCTACGAGTAACAATTTTGGTAATATGAGCGGAAATAGCTCACAACTGGAAGTAGGGGCAGTATTAACTCTAAATCAAACGACCTTTGCCGAATTTATGTATTTTACAGATCAGGATACTTCCCCTGCTGGGAAAAATGTATACTTCTATGGTAAAGACGTTATTGAAGGTAAGGTTCATAGTAATTCCGATATAAGGATAAAACAAGCTGGCGGTGGTTCAAATAATGGTTGGCCCACCTTCTTAAACTTGGTAACAACATCCGGAGAGATTGTATCCGATCCTCCCGTTTATCCGGTGGAGGATGTATTTCGGGGGGGATTGATTGAAGAATACGATCAATACGATTTTCCTGCTTCTGCGGAAACCCTGAGAAGAAATGCGCAATTAAGATATGGCACATCTGGAGCTGCCGATAGAACCATCTACATGATTACGGTAAATGGCTCTGCTGGTCAGATGAATCAAGGTAATATAACAAGTCCACAGCGTGCTTGGGCAGATGTTTGGGATCCGTTTCCGCCTGATTTTCCACCCTCAGACTCATTATATAGAAATCAATTTACAGTGCAGGATACCATTTGGACAAGCCGATCCATATCCGGTTTGAATAATAAGGGTATCTTTGTCACAGGGACTTTATGGTTGGAAGGAGTTTTTTCTGGATACCAAACTTGGGGATGTTCGGAAAATATCTATCTGATTGGAGATATTAAACTTAACGGAACAGCTTTGGGCGCCTCACCAATATCTAATAGAAGAGACATGATTGGCATAGTTTCCGAGAAGTCTATCATAGTAAAATATGCTTACATGAATCCTACAGATTCGGTGCGAGTGCACCCCAATGTGGGACCACATTCTGCAGCTCCAGAACCAGCCGGTGGTGGTATTTTTATTTATGCTGCGATGTGTGCATTGGGTGATGGAGGTACATCTGAACCTACAGACGTGAATTTCAATCATGGTGTATTTACTTTTGAATATCAACATCCGCACGGATCTACGCCAGCGGTCTATATGCAAGATGATATGGGAGAGTTGTACTATTTTGATTGGATAGATTTACATCGCAGACGCTATCCGCCTACTACTGCTCAACCATGGCCGGCTGCCCTGGATTACCCTTGGTACAATCCCATCTGGCCGGAGCGCAATCCTATCGCTGAGCGAGGCACTATCAATATTTATGGAGCTGTGGCGCAACGCAGACGCGGCTTTGTACACCGCAGCGGCAATGACCCAGAATATCCGTCAAATGACGGTGTCTGGAATATTGAAGAAGATATGTGTGGAGGGCCAGTAGTTCGAACCCCATTCCTGGATCCTGTAATTCAAGGAATGGTCCTTCAAACCAGAGATTACCCTGGAGCAGATACTGGTGGAGTAGGGTATAGGAAGAATTACAATTTCGATAAACGCTTCTTAGTATCCCAACCGCTTTACTATCCCGAAGCACAACTACAGGGTGGTAAAAAGCCCATGACACATGGCACTTGGAGTGTAGTAGTTCCAGGTCGCCATCCGGATTTTAACGGTCTTAATTAAAATAGATATTAATGTATGTGGTATAAAGAGGAAATATGAAGAAGAACAAAACAGTTCGATTCAAGGAGACTGTGGGGATCGATATCGGAACCCATAGTGTAAAAATCGTACACCTCAAAAAGCTTCATGATGGCTATAAGCTACTGAACTATGAGGTGCGCCCTACCGTGCCTCAGGGGGTGGAGTATGTGCTCAGCGATCTGCGTCCGGAGCGATTTGCGCCGGTAATCGTTGAGATGCTAAAAACTCTGAGGATCTCACCCAAGTCTATCAAACATTTGGTATCATCGATAGGCGGAGACAATACCAGTATTAAACAAATAAAAACCATCTTCTTACCAGATGAAGAACTGGAATCTGCGCTCTTCTTTGAAGCCAAAAAACACATTCCAATAAGTGGATCGGACATGGTGCTCGATTATCAAGTGCTCTCGGTGGAAGAAAAGACGAACAATATGAACATCTTGCTCTCTGCTACATCCAAAGAAGTGTTGAACGAGCACACCCAGATCTTATCCACTGCAGGCCTTAGTCCGCATATCGTGGATATCGATTCGTTGGCAGTGGCAAACAGCTTCATCATGAATGCTTTTGTAGAAGAAGGTGTTTATGCTTTGCTGAATGTGGGAGCCCACAGAACCAATATGGTTATTTGGGGACCCGAAGCTAAGATGTTTGCCCGCGATATTCCCTATGGAGGATATCATTTTACCCAGGATATTATGCGCAAACGCCAAATGGATTGGGCAGAAGCTGAAGAGCACAAATTCAACCATGGCTTGTTAGACGATCCCAATAATCCAACGGTTCAAACCATTAGTATGCTGGATATAAGTGAGAAGCCTACCGAAGAGGCTATAGCCGAAGAACTACGCCGTTCACTGCGCTTCTATGTAAAAGAAGCCGGTAATAGCGATTTTCGTAAGATCCTTCTTACCGGTGGAAGTGCCAAACTTAAAGGCTTACCAGAGTTTCTCCAAGATAAGGTTAATGTGCCTACCGAGGTATTTTTGCCTTTCACAAATGTGGAAATGCCTGAAAAATTCCAAGATAAAAAGGATCCGCAACTTGCCCTTGCTATCGGCTTGGCAATGAGGATGGAGTAAGGGGAGAGCGATGACTTACGATTTCTTTTTCAAAATAAACCTGAATAAATTTGGCGAACAACGTCTGGAAAAAGAGCGGGAATCCCGCACCTTCAGAAATTCCTGTATTGTTTTTGCCATTGGCTTTATAATCGTCCTCATAGCTTGGTTCTATATTATCGAGAATACGAAGCATAAACTTGAAGCTCGCAGAAAGTATCTTGCTGAGATTCAAGCAGAGCTAAAGAGCTATCAAACCAGTAGCGATTACCTTTCTTCAAACGATTTGGATCGACTTGCTCAAACCTTTACCAATCGCATATTCTGGGCGAAAAAAATGGTTGCATTGGGTCAGGTTATTGATGCTCGACTTGCCGTACGAAGATTTAGCTACAACAACGGTATTCTTACTTTAAACGGAATAACGGAAGTAGATAAGGACGTTAAAGAGTTCGATTTGATAGATGAATTCATTCAGCGATTAAAGTCTAACCCTGAAATATACAACGATTTTCCGGAAATAAAAAGTGGACAAGTGGTAAAGCAGATAATTCGAGACACAGCCATATTTGAGTTTGTTATTGAATGTTATACTCCAGCAGCCCTCGGAGGTGTAAGATGAGAGAACGGTACCTTATACTAATTCTGTTAATGCTGGGGCTCACTGTGGCATTTGTAATGCTTACAAGCGAGAGTTTGAGAAAAAATATGGATCAGATTCATCGGATGGACGAACAGATTAAAACATCACAAGAGAAACTGAATAGCGCTCGTATTATGGACCAAGAGCTTAGCCAGTTTGCCATGATAATCGATAACAGTCTCTCCACAGAAGGGAAATTTTCTTTTGATGAGATAAACACCTTAAAAACCCAAATAGGTCAAATGGCGCATGAACGTCAGATATCCATCAATAAGCTTTCCGACACCAGTAAATGGTCTTTACCAAACCTTATTGAGAATACTTTCAACTTAGAAGTAGAGGCTACTTACAATCAAATTGGTCAGTTTATTGCCGACCTGGAATCTCAAGATAACATCATCAAGATCCAAACCTTGGATATAACCCCTGCTCAAGTTAAAGATCAGGAAGAGATTAAAGCTAATGCAGAATCTCGCTATCGTGTGTTGCTTGAGCTTTCAATTTTCAAGGTAAAGAAGGAGGTTTAAGATGCAAACAAGATTTGTAAAAGACTTGGCAATAGCCCTTATCGTGATCCTCCTTGGCTTTTTGGCAGTTCGTTTGATACTTACAAACCAAAAAGTAGCTACCATCCCCGAACATTCGGTATATAGTAGAGAATCTGTATCGGACACCCTCATGTCCAGAATACGCACTATTGAAAGCTCTATTCAGGATCGCAAAATGTTCGCATTCAGCTCCAGTAAAGATCCTCTGCGTCAAGGCAACATTATCAAAGATAAAGCCGACCGAATCAAAGAACAGGAAGAAATGATTAGAAATATGTTTCGCTTGGCACTTACGGCGGAAGATAATCTTGGCAATAAGATTGCTTATATAGATTATCAGGACGTAAACCATGAGGCTCGCGTGGGAGACATTGTAGCCGGACGCCGAATTATTGAAATTAGCGACACACATATCCGCTATAGTATGGGCGGAAATACATATACAGCAAACCTAATGCCTCGTCCCGTTGTGAATCCAGAAGCAAATGTTCCATTTCTGGATGGGGTAAGCGGTAATTGGTAAAATATATTATGACAGTGGGAGTAAATATGAAACACATGCTTGCAAGAAAGCAATATCTGTGCCTGATCCTGATGCTGCTCTTCGCGTTCTCAGCGCTTGTTGCACAGGACAACCCTATGAACAGAAGAGTAACTTTTAATGCCGATGACGCAACCTTATCTTCTGTGTTGAACGCATTATCTCGTCTTTCGGGAACCAATATCGTGCTTGCCGTGGAGAAAACCGGCGACAGAGACCAAGGCGAAGAAAAAAGAGTTACTATCAATATTAAGGACGTGCCAATTGAAACAGCAGTATCGTTAGTTGCGCGTACCGCCGGACTTTCCTATCGTGTTATTGCCGGAAACACATTTGTTGTGGGCCAGAAGCAAAACATTATGGAAGAAATTGGTGAGCGCAGTAATGTACTCTATCTAAACAATCTGGATGCTACAAAAGTGGCAAACTCTCTTTCTGATGCTGGCGGGAAAATAGTGCCAGTTGAAGGTCAAAACGCTCTTATGGTATATGCCAATCAAGAAACTTTTGAACAAATTCGTCGCATTGTAGAAGAAATGGATACCGTCCAGGAGCAAATTGAGATAAGAGTGCGCCTCATCGAGATTAATCTTAGTAATGCCAAAAAAGCTGGCATAGATTGGAGTCGTCTCAATCACCTCACCACAATCATCGCCGAAGATCCCGTAGGAGCAGAAGGACAGGGGCTTCCTTTTAATTATACAGATGCCACAGGAACCCTTCCACATGGGGAACCATTAGATTTTGAGATTCTTCCCGACACCCAGTATTTCCAGAAAATCAATGGATTTGATGATATTGGTCATTTCAGCCGCCAGCTTACTGCGTTTGATATTACTATCGATTGGTTGCTCGAAAATAGCGCAGCGAAACTGCTTACCGATACACGCGTAACTGCTTTAAACGGTGAAGAAGCCATATTACACATTGGTGAAGTAGTCCCATTTGTTGTAATGGATAATGAAAAACAAGTGCAGGTTGAACGGGAAGAAGTGGGTATTATGCTCGCCGTTACTCCCTCAGTAAATAAAGACGGCAACATCACAGCCAAGATCGCACCCGAAGTATCTTCTATCCAAGAGTTGGTTGGAGGATTTGTTCCTCGCACCAAAGTTCGCAGAGTATCATCAACCGTAACAGTTCCAAATGGACACAAAATAATCGTTGGTGGGTTGTTGAATTCTTCAATTACTCAAAGGACAAATAAATTGCCTTTCCTTGGTGATATTCCATTTATCGGCAGATTGTTCCAACACCGTTACGAATTTGTGGAAAATACAGATTTGATTATGGAGATTACTCCCAGACTTGTTTCGATGAGCGAAACCAGTCCCGAACCAATTGTGGATGAAAGGCTAACTCGCACTTTAATAGAATATGAAGGTGAGGAGGAATAATGAAGAAATTTCATTCCCTAATGCCTGTCTTAACCTTATTGGTAATAATCTTGGTGAGCTTTTCCGCATCTTGCGACAAGCGTAATCCGCCTCCCGTCATGCCAGAACCACAAGAAGAGATATCATTGTCGGACATACGCATTATTACCAGCATTAAAGCCAACCCAGAAGTTATTTATGCCGATAATAACGTAACTTTTTCTACAATAGAAGTACAAGTAAAAGATGGTGATAATTTTGGCGTTACCAATCAGACTGTAAACTTTAAAACTGATTTGGGTAATATTATTACTAATGTAGGAACCGATAGTACCGGTGTGGCTCGTAGCACCTTTTGGGATGCGGGTGATACAGGGCTTGCCACCATCACCGCTATAGTTCGCAAGTACCATGAATCGGTTAAAGATTCACTTATTTCTGCAGATACTACCCAAGTTCAAGTACTTATAGAAGATATTCCTCCTATTGGTTCGGTAAAACTTGAAATTAACAATTCTGCTCCTCCTACCAGCGGACCCTACGAAATGAGCGTTAACCAACAAGTACCAGTTTCGGCCAGACCTCTGTATGAAGACTTAAGCTCGTTGCCAGACAACTCTTTGGTAACTTTTTCTTGCACCAAGGGTAAGTTTGTAGATACCGAAGGCACGGAATTGGGTCAAGAAATAGTGGCAAAAACGCTTAATGGCAAAGCTTCTGCACTTTATAATTCTGGCACCCGTGCAAATACTAAACCCGGAGAAGATCTTGGGATTATAAAAGCCAGAATTGGCGCAGTTGCCGATAGTGCTAACGTACTTATCAAACCTGATAGACCGGCGGCAATAGAGCTTAAAAGCTTCTTGCGGATCAACGATCAAGATGTACCTGCTTCCAGTAGCGAAGTAGGCAGCTCGACTCCCATATTCATACAAGCAACATTGACTGATGCCTATGCCAACGAATGCCAAAACCAGATTGTGAAGTTTACTACAAATTTAGGCACTTTTGCCAACACTGCAGACCACTCGGATATTCCCTCGAATGATTACGGGTTAGCCCGTGTCCAATTCACACCCGGATTGTCTTCTGGCGCTGCAACTATAAGAGCTTCGGCAAATAACGATACTCTTAGCTCTCAGATTGTGTTCACTATAGCTTCAGACCAAGTTCATTCGATGGATTTCACTCAAGAAGATGCTATCCACCTAAACGTTGCCAATACCGGTGGTGCTTCATCGGCAATCTTACGTGTAAAACTCAGAGATATAAACTACAACTTGGTCGATTCTCCCAATCAAGTATCCTTCAGAATTGCCAATACAACTGCTCCTGTAGGCGCCAATCTCAATAATCAGCCTGCCGGTGAGTGGGTGACGGTTACATCGAATGGAGGAGAAGCGCAAGTTGCAGTAAATGCAGGTACAGAACCCGGTGTATTGTTAATTGAGGCAAATTGTGTGGTTGCAGATGGCGATACTATTCGTGCCACAAAACCTAATGTAATTATTCATGCCGGTCCTCCCCATACTATCACGCCCTTTATGAGTGGATTTTCTACTGGGGAAGGTCTTGGTGGAGGTGTATGGCGTGTAGTAGCAGGGGCTCATGTACGAGATCTCTACAACAACCCTGTTTTACGAAATACTATGGTTTGGTTTTCCATAGCTGGAGCCGATGCTCAAATAGAGGCAACAGGCACCGTGGGTAATGTTAGTGTTAATGACGATTCCCTGGAAGGCGTAGCTTATACTATTGTTACCTATCACGGTACTCAAACCAACAAGGAAGTAACTATAACTGCGCGGAGCTTAGGTGCGGATGGACTAGATGTTATTGGAACATATACCGATATCTTGCCACTCAATGAACCTCAGTTACGGATGGCAGTTGATCCCAGAGCAGTTCATTTTGGTGCAAACAACAATCCTGCTTCTACAACCGCAGATGTGCTCGTATCTTTATTGGATGGTCAGGGAGTTCCCATTACGGGTAGTGAAATATTACTGTTTTGCATGAAGGGCAGGTATGAGTATAATGCTAGTTATGGCATGTACTGTCCTAATCCTACTACTCCACAGTATGTAAAAACTATCGATGGCGTAGCAAAAAGTAAGTTGAGAGTATACAATGTTGAATTTCCTGAGCCAGATCCTGGTACAGGACCTGCTGGAGAAGTTGTTTTGGTTGAAGGTTGGATTGTAGATACCAATACAGATCTCGCCAGCGCCAATTTACAAGTATGGTCTCATGAAGGTGCCGTACCATTCTAAATACTATGTAATTCAGCGTGGGGAGATATCAACTCCCCACGCATAAATATAACCCTGAGGAGTTTTTATTAGGATTAAGATTTGGTAAAAAAGCCATTGAATTATCAGACTTAAAATTACAAAATAAGGATATAAAAAATGAGTTTCAACGCCCAATTTGCCAGAATTGGTGAAGTTCTGGTTCACGAAGGATACGTTAACGAAGAAAGAATCAAAGAAGCCCTAATTAAGCAAACAAACTTTGGTCTTAAGCTTGGTGACACCCTAATAAAACTTGGTTATATTACCGAAAAGCAACTCCTTAATGCCTTGCATCAACAACTTGGATACGATATCGTAAAAGAAAGCGAACTTATGGATCTGGATCTCAAAGTTGTGTCCCTTATTCCTGAGCCCTATGCCTATGAAAACAGAGTTGTGGCTTTACGCGAAGAAGGAGACGGTGTTGTTGTAGCTTTGGCAGATCCTGAAAACCTCACCGTTTTAGATAGTCTTAAGAAGCTCATTGGTAAAAATATCAAACCCGAACTGATTGGCGATTCCGTTCTGAAAGACACTATTGAAAAATACTATAAAAGTATCCGCACTACCAGCCAGGTTGAGGATGCTGTTGGCGGATTTGACTTTGTGGCTGTGGATGAAGAAGAGAACGAGATATCTATTTCTGCTGCTTCTAGCGATGCCGATGCCCCGGTAGTAAAACTCTTGAACCTGATTATTAATGAAGCTATTAAGGCAAACACTACTGATATTCACATTGAACCATTAGTAAAGAACACGCGAGTTCGTTACCGTATAGACGGTGCTTTACGTGAAGTTATGACCCCTCCCATTGGGATGCACTCAGGGTTGGTATCTTTGGTTAAAGTGATGAGTAAGCTCAATATTGCTGAACGCCGCCTACCCCAAGATGGCCATATTTCTCTTAAAACATCTATTAAAAGCGTTGATGTCCGTGTGTCCATTACTCCCACCGTGTTGGGCGAGAAAGTGGTGATGCGTCTTTTGGATAAAGGTGATTTTGGCTTCAAACTTAGCACCTTAGGTTTTGAAGAAGAGGATATGGTGATTTTCGACAGAATTATCCGCCGTCCTTATGGTATCATCATTGTTTCAGGACCTACAGGTAGTGGTAAATCTACCTCATTGCATGCAGCTCTAAAAGAGATTCAGGATCCTGAAACTAATATTATAACGGTGGAAGACCCCGTTGAGTATCGCCTGGAAGGTATTACTCAGATAGAAACAAAAGAGCAGATAGGGCTTACTTTCGGTTCCGCTTTGCGCTCAGTTTTGCGGCAAGACCCGGATATCGTGCTTATTGGTGAAATTCGTGACGAAGAGACTGCAGATATTGCGATTAAATTCTCTCTTACCGGTCACCTGGTGTTCTCCACTCTCCACGCCAACGATGCTCCATCTACAGTTACCCGTCTCATTGATATTGGCATCAAGCCTTACTTGGTGGGCTCCTCCCTTTCGTTAGTGATGGCACAGCGTTTGGTAAGAAAAATCTGTCCTTATTGCATTGATGATTATACGCCTACCGACCAAGAAATTAGTGATGCCGGCTTAACCGAACAGGATGTAAAAGATGCAAAATTTAAAATGGGAAAGGGCTGTGTTCATTGCGATAACACTGGTTTCTCCGGACGTACTGGTATTTTCGAGCTACTTATCGTAGATAAGGAGATTCGTCAGCTTATCTATGATGGTGGAAACCAGGATCTAATTCGCGCTTCTGCTCTCAATTCCGGTATGCGCACTCTCCACGATGCCGCCGTAGAAAAAATGAAACGCGGGATAACCACTATCCGCGAAGTTGTTAAAATGACCATCGTCGAATAAGAAGAATAAGAAGGTAAACTGATATGCCAAATTTTGCCTATATAGTAAAAGACGCCAAAGGCGCACGAGTAGAAGGACTTATTAAGGCCGATACTTTGGATATGGCAGTAGAAAAGCTTTCTAAAGAAGGCTCTACTATCATTTCGGTGAAAGCTGCTTCCGAGGGAGCGTTTAAGGGCAACCTGTCACTTTTCGATAAAGTGATGCTTGCCATCTATAAATTCCGCACAGGGGTAAGCCTTAGAGTCCTTGTGTTCTTCACACGTCAGCTTTCAACCATGTTCTCTGCCGGTCTTACCATCGAAAAGGCTATTACCGACCTGGAAAAAGAAGAAAAGAATAAGAAATTTGCCAAAGTATTACGCAAAATAGGAGATGATATTCGTAAGGGATATTCTCTTTCGGAATCTATGGAACAACATCCCGGTGTGTTCAATCCGCTTTATGTAGCACTGGTGCAAGCCGGAGAAGCTTCCGGTACTCTACATACCGTTTTGGATGAACTCTCCGACTATCTGGAGAAAATCGAGGATACCAAGCGTAAGGTTACCAGCGCAATGGCATATCCTATCTTTATCCTTATCTTCCTCATCGGTGTGATCTGGGGTATGTTCTACTTCATTATTCCCATGTTTGCGGAAGTTTATGCCGATTTTAACGCTTCCTTGCCTACTCCCACCGTGATTGCCATTAATACAAGTAATTTTATTGTGAACAACCTGTTCTTGGCAATACTGATCTTCATAATGGCGATTGTAGCCTTGTTTTTGGTCTATCTTACCGATAGAGGCAGATTTGTTATGGATACCCTTAAACTGCGTATTCCGGTGGTTGGCGGTGTAGTAACAAACTCGATTATGAGTAAATTTTCCCGTACCTTCAGCATTCTTATGGCTGCCGGTGTTCCAATTATGGATACTATGGAACTTACCGAGAATGTAGTTCAAAACGCTGTTGTTGAAGGTGCCGTACGTCGTGCCAGAGTATTGGTAAAAGAGGGTTATGGCGTAGCCAATGCTTTCCGCAGAACCGGAGAATTTCCGCCTACATTGCTGCAAATGTTATCTACCGGCGAAGAAACTGGTGATATGGATAAGCTGTTAGGGAAAGCTGCTCAATTCTATGAGAAGTTAGTGGATAGCGTTATTGATCGTCTTACCTCACTTATCGAGCCGCTTTTAATAGTGCTGATGGCTCTGGTTGTGGGCTCCATTATCATCGTCATCTATTTGCCGATCTTCGATCTTGGTGAAGCTATCTCGCAAGGTTTCAATTAATTGTAGTATAACATCATTATTGATAACCCCGGCTTAGTTCCGGGGTTATTTTATTCTCATGCTCCGATTATTTGCTATCATTGCTATTTTTTTTGTGGCTCTCATTCAAGCTAAGTAGGCGCTATAGATCTACAGAAAATTCTTCACATGGGCACTTCAGGGCACAGTTCAGCCAGAGATACCAGTGCAAGAGATTAGGTGGCAAGCTCCTGCTTGCCAAATATGCGGCTACAAGCCGCACCCACCGTTTGGGTGACAAACTCCTGGTTGAAACAAATGGGGCTACAAGCCGCACCTACTTTAGGGGTGGCAAGATCCTGCTTGCCACAAAGGCCGAAGGTCTTTTCTCTCTGGAAGCTCCGCTGCCTCTGCGAAATGGAGCTTGGCAGCCCAGACAGTGCAGCACAAACGAATCTGTGATGGGGTCTATATGGATGTGCAACTGTCTCTTGTTGTATAAATAATCCATGTTGTAACAAGATCTTCTCCCACTGCATCAAGCTGTTATTAGAGAATTTTTAGGCTAACATTATCTTATTGGTATAGGATCATCTTTCCTTAAACTATGCTTGAATTATGCCTAAAGCAAGGGGGAGGGACTTAGTTGTGGCCTATCTATTCTTTTGTGTTAGAGTTGTTCTCTACAAGAAGAGTCAGTTTTTGGTATAAAGCCAAAACTTGAGAGCTTCGTTCGTATTTGTAAAGCGCAGGTGAGACTCCGGGTTCTGTACCAAAATTGTCAAATAAGCAGCTTAAGCAGTTCTTTATCTGAGAGATAGATTCCATAGCGCATACAGAAGAAATGCCGCACTCTTTCAGCAATTCGGCAGCTTCTCCTGAGGGGGGAACCAAAGCTAAAATAGATTTTCCCAATCTGAGATACTCAAAAATCTTTGAGGTTAATGTACCTTTGGGGCTACTGCCATTTATCGCCAGAACCAGTGCATCTGCTTCTTGCATTGCGCTAAGGGCTTTGCGGTGAGTAAGTTGAGGCATTATAATAATGCGTTCTTCAATGCCGCTGTGAGCAACCTCATCATGTACTTCCCGGTTGAAATTGCCATAGAGAAGTACTCGCAATTTTTGAGGGATTAGGTGCTCCCGCTCCAGTTCTAAGATGGCAGCATACAAATATTTCAAGCTGCGGCGGGCATAGATGTTTCCAAAATAGGCAAGGCTGAAGAATTCTCCGGAGGGACGTTTATGGGTAATATTCTTAAAATCTTCTTCATCGTGTCCGTTATAAAGGATTAAGCTGCGGTTAAGGATTGTGGGATCAAAGGATTCTGCCAAAGAGTCACGGATGCCTTTAGTGGCGCAGACCAGTAAGTCAGCCCGCTTTATGATGCGCCTTTCCCAGCGGTGCGAATGCCACCGTTTTAAAGCATTGCCCATTAGGTCATAATCTGAGAGCAGTGTCCAATAATCCCGGTAGTCCACCACCAGCTTGATCTTGAATTCCTCAGCTAGTTTGTATGCTGCCACGGCAGATGAAAAGGGTCCGCAAGAAACAAAAATAAAATCAAATGTTTGATTTGCCAATAGGTTCCTGCCGGCTTTGAGTAATCCAGGCAACCAACCGATCTTTTCATCGATTGGATATAGTCTGCGGATAAGTAGTTTAAGGCGTTCGGGACTGCGTTTGTACACAAATTGAGATTTTGAGTGCTTGTTGCCAAAAATCTTTCTTAAGAGTGCCATTGGATCCAGTGATGGCACTCGCTGCAGAGCGTAAGCTTGAACTTCTTCACCGAGCTTAGGATCCCGATAGGCATACTCTATATCTTCTACTGTAATAACGTGGACTTTGGCGCCCGCTTTGCTAAGGTATTTAACTGTCTTGGTATTGCGTATGGCTGCGGGACCTCCCAAGGGTGGGAAGAAATAGCTTATATATAGAATATTCATTCTATTCTGCTGAGTAAATCAAATAAGGCAGGCTCCAAAGATTCCCAGTTAAAACGTGATTCCGAAATATCAATACAACGTTTGCTCATAGCCTTATACTCTTCCGACGGGGTTCTAAGCATTTGAGCAATTGATGCAGCTATATCACGGGAACGATAACTGCAAAGAACGCCAAGTTTATTATGCTCTATCAAGCTCTTCATCAATGGCGTTTTAATACTTATTACCGGAAGGCCGGCAGCTAAGTACTCCAGTACTTTTAGAGGAGTAGCCAAACTCATTCTTTTAACTTTAGGATTAAATAGCCAGAGCCCAAATCGGGATCGTTTCAACAACAATCCAATCTTTTCGGCAGGAATCCATTCTTGATAGTAAATTATGGCATTCAGATTGTATGTATTAACACTATCGTTAAAAAGACTTTCTATTCCGGGATCGTGAAATTTTCCCATTATAAGTATCTTAATACGAGGAAATTCTGCCTTTAGCAAGCTTGCGCATTTAAGTATCTTAAAGATGCCTCTATCTCTTGTTAGGCCACCGATATAGATGAGATCGAACCGCATTTCACAAAGTTGACTAAGTGAGCCGGGAACGTCGCATTGATAATCCCACACATTTGCCACGGGGTAATTGGGTAGCACTAAAAGATTTGCGGCATTCGCATTTCTGGGAAATAGTTGGTTGAGAATCTCACGATTTACTGCCCAAACCGAATCTGTTTTTGCGGCTAAGAAGCGAAGAATACTTAAATAAAGTATTTTGACTAAAGGGCGCAAGGGAAATTTGAAGCGCTCGGCATGAGCATCTGCAAAAAACTCATGAGCATCAAATACAACTCGACAACCAAGCTTACGCTTTAAGAATATACCCACAATTATGGTAAGAGGTTCTACACATATAAGCAAATCCGGCTGATATTTAATTGCTTCTTTATATAGCAAAGGCAAGGCTTTAAGCGGAGAAGGGGCATCTACAACTACCTGATAGGGACTACTGCTGCTTTTTACCATCCCGTTTGTGGAGATTACATACGTATCTCCAAGCTTGCTAAGGCTTTGCCCCAGCTTGTAAAAAAGCCGAACATCGTTCGTGGGATGTGAGTTTGAAATTATGCAAGTAGTCATATATATCACCAATTCTTGCCATAAAGCCTTAAATATGTTTTGTGTCAAGCTAAATGTGCATCGTCTTGGCAGTATCAATTGGGCTAATGCTCTGGCAGGAAAGAAGATTTTACTTGACTAGTTTATTAATTTGGTTAAAGTGTATTATAGAATACGTGATACTGAGGTTGAGCTTGTAATAGGTATCATGGAAGGAGAAACCCGAAAAAACTATGTCTACCGCGCAATCTACGGATTTCTCTAGGAGAGATACGGAGGGAAAGAACGACGTTCGTGAACTTCTCGATAGCGTTGCTTTGCAGGGCTTGTTGAATGATCTTTACGAGCTAACAGGCTTTTCTTTGGCTATTGTCGATACCCATGGCGACATTCTACTTAAAACAGGATGGCAGGATATTTGTGAGGTTTTTCATCTTAAGAACCAAACATGCAAAGAAAACTGCTTACTTAAAAAGAATAGCTTAGTTCAAGATACAAAGCCCGGAGAGTTTAAACTAGTTCGCTGCAAAAATAATCTTTGGATTATAGCAACTCCTCTTTGGGTGGGCGGGCAACATCGAGCGACCCTATTTTTTGGGCAATTCTTCTTTGAAGGTGAAGAGATTGCTGAAGAGCAATTTAAAAAACAAGCCCAGAAATATGGCTTTGATGTAACAGAATACCTGAAAGCACTAGCAAAAGTTCCATTCTATTCTCATGAGCAAGTTGCACAAATCATGAATTTCTTAACCAAAATGGCAAACATGATATCATCGATGAACCATAATCGCATAATGATGGAAAAGCATTATACCGAAAAGCAAAAGTATCTTGAAATGCTAACTTTGCACAGTACGGCACTAGACCAGATAAGTGATGGAGTATCCATTACAGATATGCAGGGGATTATAACTTATGTGAATTTAGCACAATGTACAACAAGCGGCTTTCAAAAAGAAGAACTGGTTGGGAAACACATAAGTATATTTGGCTCTGAGCCAGAATCGGAAGCCAGTCAAGAAGAGATATTGGCGCAAACTCTTAACAAAGGATCTTATGAAGGTGTTATTATAAATCGAAGCAAACAGGGAGAGAAGATTAGCACATTTGTTAGAACCAATAAGGTCAATGATGCTTTCGGGAATCCCATAGCACTATGTGCCACATCAAGCGATATATCCGATCGCATCAACAGGCTTAGGCAAATGGAGTTTCAAGGCAAGATAGATACCATTATGCAAACCATCAGCAAACGTGTTCTAAAAGCAATGGGCAAAGGCTACGATGAGATCTTGCAGCTTGCATTAAGTGAGTTTGGCGAATTGTTAAATCTGGATAGATGCTCAATTTTTAAGCTTAGTGATAACGGCATGATGATAAATAATACTCATGAATGGTGTAAGGAAGGAATTATTCCCGAAAAGGAGAATCTACAGGGTATACCTTGCTCGCTGACCGTGAAGATATTAGAACATTTCAACACACAAGTGATGATGTGTTTCAACGATCTTGAGGCATTGCCTGAAGAGTTTAGGCCAGAGATAGATTTGTTTAAGTGGAATAATGTACAATCTGTTTTGGCGTTCCCAGTATTTGTGCAAAACAATTTTAACGGTTTTTTAGGGTTCATGGTTGAGAAATCCAAACGTTCGTGGACTGAGCGTGAACGTAAGATTATAATGATGGCTGCAAACTTGGTATCTAATATATCTGAACGATCGGCTTTTGAAACTGAATTGGTATATGCAAAATCTAAAGCAGAAGAAAGTGACCGACTAAAATCGACCTTTTTGGCAATAGTAAATCACGAATTACGAACTCCGCTGAACCATATAATGGGTTTTGCGCAACTTATACAAGGCAATGCTGACGAAGAAGAAAGAGATGAGTATGTTGCTAAAATTCAAGAAAGCGGGCACAAACTTCTGGGTATAATAAAGAGTATTTTTGAATTAGCCTTGGGTGAAGAGAATGAGATAAATGCGCAGGCCAAATTGTTTACGTTAAAAGACCACCTAGAATCAAATCAACAGCAATTGCGTAGATTGTTGCGCGACTCTGGAAAGCAGCATAACATCAACCTTATTTTTGATATAGAGCCAAACTTAACTCATTTACATATTTTTGCCGACGAGAGCAAGATCAACATCATCTTGCACAATTTATTCAAAAATGCCGTAAAATTTACTGAATCCGGGTCCATAACATTCGGCTGTGAAGCGATTTCCACTCAGATGTTACGATACTGGATAAAGGATACAGGTATTGGCATAAGCAAGGAATCAGAAAAAGGTGTATTTGGTCTGTTTACTCAAAGCGAAGATGCGAATACACGCAAGTATGACGGTATGGGAATTGGACTTGCCATCAGCAACAAACTTGCCGATGTTTTAGGGGGTAGAATATATTGGGAATCTACTAAAGGCTTTGGAAGTGACTTCTTTTTCGAAGTGCCCGTGTTTGCTCAAAACCAGCCGCTTGAGGGCAGAAACAGTAAACTTAGTGGAGAGTTTAACCACAAACAAATAATGATTGTAGATGACGATGTAAGTATTGTAATGTTGTTCCGCCATTATCTTGAACAAAGTGGGGCAGTACTCCACAGTGCGCATGATGGAGAAGAAGCCGTGGATAGCTTAAACTCACTGCCCGCTGGCAGCATCATACTGATGGATCTGAGTATGCCTGTTTTAGATGGTTTTGCGGCAACCACTCAGATAAAAAAGCAACGTCCCGATATTAAAATTGTCGCACTTTCGGGGGTTATCCAAGATGCCGATGATCCTTCTATCTTGCGCAGTGGTTTTGATGCAGTATTACCCAAACCGGTTAGCAAAGAACAAATACTAAATTGCCTGAGGTCTTTAATATGAATTGGAAAACTCTAACAGAGGGCTTCAGTTATGGCTTCGGGAGTGGCGGGAAAGCGTAATTCAACTTTAGTTTTAACGCTTCGTATAGCATCTTGTAAGGCAAAGTAGACTGCCATTCCATAGATGAATGGAGGCTCTCCCACTGCTTTAGAGCCAAATACACTGGCTTCCTTAGATTCGCTGGCGATCAATCTCAAATCCAGCATTTCCGGTAAATCGCGGATACCGGGAATCTTGTATGTACTGGGATTTGCGCTTAGATACCTACCTTGAGAATCTATTACCAACTCTTCCATTGTACACCATCCCATCCCCTGAATAAAAGCACCCATTACCTGTCCCTTATCTATCTCTAGATGAAGACTATTACCATTTTCATGGACAATATGTGTGCTTAATAGTCTATGTTCTCCAGAAAGCGTATTTACCATAACTCTGGCAATTGTGGCACCATATACATAGTAGTGGAAGGGGTGACCCTGCCCTATTTCGCGATCAAAATACAAATCGGGAGTTGCATAATAACCATAAGCTCCTAGGGCAACTCTTTCCTGATAAGCGCGCACAATTAGATCGGAGAAAACGATCTTACATTCTTGCATATCTTCACTAAATACGTATCCATCGGCAAATGTAATCTGCGAAGGCTCATATCCTTTTTGTTCTTTAATCATCAATTTTGCCACTGTTTCGAGGTTATGCCGAAGTTTTTCTGCCGCTATTCGAGCAGCGTTGCCGTTGATGTCACTACCGGTTGAGGCGGCAGTAGGTGAAGCATTTCCGGTTCGCTGAGTATGAGAGGATTCTACACGGATGCGATGGAATGGTAAGCCTAGCGCTTTAGCAACCACTGCAGCTATTTTTGAATTTAGCTCCTGACCCATTTCTACGCCTCCCGTAGAGACAGACACACTACCATCTATATATATCCAGATCAAGGCAGAGCCTTGGTTAAGAAACGCAGTGCTAAACGAAATACCAAATTTAACCGGCATTATTCCTATACCTTGTTTGTGCGTTTGGTTTTTGGCATTGAAAGAATCTATTTCTGCCCGCATTTTTGTATAATTGGCATTGTTTGCGACCAAGCTAAGCATCTTGTTGGCTGTAGCTTCTTGTATTTTTTGGCCATAAGGTGCGAGATCCCCATTTTTATAGGCATTCAACATGCGTATTTCTAATGGGTCCTTCTTGAGGAAGGCAGCTATTTTTTCGATAACAGATTCTATTACATAGATTCCTTGCGGACCGCCAAAGCCTCTAAAGGCCGTATTAGGCGGTAGATTTGTGATGCAGGCACGTCCCCTGCTGCGAACA
>Ga0265295_1000799_pt1 | contig 59774 bp, 52 predicted proteins | sample Munlansysbiofilm_FD_192503 | JGI IMG/M metagenome (GOLD analysis project Ga0265295, IMG submission 192503) | Leachate microbial communities from a municipal landfill in Southern Ontario, Canada - Methane capture system biofilm | ecosystem: Engineered > Solid waste > Landfill > Unclassified ... | reverse complement strand
AATGCGGGCTGCATACATTAAATGTAACTATTTAGCTGAAAACTCTAATTTTTCGTTCAGCAATAAATTATTATTTTTTAGGAGGAGATTATGTCTGAATTTTATCTGGTAGAAAAAAAAGCACCTATAGCCTATGTTTACCTTAACAGGCCTGACAAGAAAAATGCAATGAATCCCCCTGCATGGTATGATTCTCCGGCAATTTTTGATGACCTTGACAAAGATCCGGATATACAGGTTGTAATTGTTTCTGGAAAAGGCCCATGTTTTTCTGCAGGAATAGATCTTCCTGGAATGATGGGTGCTCTTCCTGAGGCATTGGAAGAAAAGCAGCTTGGAGGAACCAAGTGGAAATTTATTCCAAGAATCAAGGAAATGCAGGAAACAATGACCTGTATTGAAAGATGTAAGAAACCTGTTATTGCAGCAGTTCATGGATACTGTATTGGAGCAGGTCTTGATATGGCAACAGCCTGTGATATAAGAATCTGTTCAAAAGATGCAAGTTTTTGTCTTAAGGAAGCAGCCGTTGCTTTTGTTGCAGATGTTGGAGTTTTGCAGAGGCTTCCAAATATTGTAGGACAGGGTATAACAAGAGAGCTTGCCTTTACTGCAAAAACAATAGATGCAAAAAGAGCAAAGGAAGTAAATCTTGTGTCTGAAATTTGCGAAGATTATGATGATCTTATGAAAAAAGCAGAAGAAATGGCTCTGGAAATCTGTGAAAATTCTCCAATTGCTGTTCAGGCAAGCAAGGATGTATTAAATTTCGGTATCGGAAAATCAGTTCAGGACGGACTTACCTATGTAAGTTCAATGAGTGCCAATATTGTACCATCAAAGGATCTTTATGAAGCTGTTACAGCTTTTACAGAAAAAAGAAAGCCAAAGTATACCGGCAAGTAAAATAATGAAAACTGTATATATAGAATCACTCGGCTGTCCAAGAAATTTTGCGGACAGCGAGTTTCTTTCCGGACTGATTGAAAAAAACGGGTATTTTATTGTTTCGTCTCCAGAGGATGCCCGTTTTATAATAGTCAATACCTGCGGGTTCATTGAGGATGCAATTAATGAATCCCTGGATTATATTTTTGAACTTTCAAAGTTTAAAAAAAACGGAAAGTGTGAGTGTTTGATTGTTGCAGGATGTCTTGCCCAGAGATTTAAAAAAGAGCTTGCAATTGAACTTGAAGAGGCAGATTTTTTTGTTGGAACAGGAGCTCTTTCAGATATCCCTTTAATTCTTTCCGGCTTTAAAGAAAAAAAGGAAAAATGTTTTTTCCCTGATCCTTTAAACCAGCCTCTTTTTAATTCAAAGTCCCCAAGAATTATAACTACTTTTCCTTTTGCGTATCTTAAAATTGCTGAAGGCTGTGCAAGAAGATGCAGTTTCTGTATAATTCCCGAATTAAAAGGCCCTTTAAGAAGCAGGGGGGTAAAAGATATTGTTGTTGAAGCACAAAATTTAATAGATTCAGGAATAAAGGAAATAGTTCTTATATCACAGGAAACAACAGATTATGGAAGAGATCTTAAATCAGGGGAAAATTTAAGTCTTGTTTTAAGGGAAATATCATCTCTTTCAAAGGATGTGAGAATAAGATTCATGTATGGTCATCCTTTAAGCATAAGTGATGAGTTGATAGAAACAACAGCCATGCATAAAAATATCTGCTCTTATTTTGATATTCCTGTTCAGCATGCATCAAAAAAACTTCTTCAGAAAATGAACAGAGGATATGATCTTAAATATTTAAAGTCTTTATTTGAAAAAATAAGAAAAAATGTTGAAGATGCTGTGCTTAGAACAACAATTATTACAGGATTTCCTGGTGAAACAGATGATGACTTTAAAATTTTAAGTGATTTTATTGATGAAATTAAGTTTAATCATGCAGGTGTTTTCACATATTCTGAAATGGAAGATTTAATTTCGTTTCCATTGGAAAATAAAGTTGATTTTGAAACAGCTGAACAAAGAAGAATTGTTCTTATGGAAAAACAGGCTGTTATATCCCAGGAAAAAAACAGTGCTTATCTTGGCAAAACTCTTTCAGTTCTTATTGAAGGCAGGGATTCAGAGGATTTTTATGTTGGAAGAACAATGTTTCAGGCTCCGGAAGTAGACGGAATAACCTATGTAGATGCCAAAGGTCTTAAAACAGGCGATATTGTTGATGTTTATATAACAGATGCCTTTGATTATGACCTTGCAGGAAACGGATAATGGAAAACTTAAAGGAAAAAATAATCAAGGCAATATCAAAAGACCTTGAAGAAATTGAAAAAGCAATAGCAAGAAATTTAGTGCCCCATCTTGAACTTGTAAAAATTATTTCTGAACACATTTTATTCAGCGGAGGCAAAAGGCTTCGTCCTGTGCTTATGCTTGAAAGTGCAAGAATATGCGGAAAAAATACACCTGATTTATATGATTATTCAATTATTTTTGAATATCTTCATTCTGCAACCCTTCTTCATGATGATTTAATTGACGAAGCTCAGCTCAGAAGAGGTAAAAAGGCTGCACATACAGTTTATGGAAATGCTGCAGCTGTTTTGACAGGAGATTTTCTTCTTGCAAAATCCCTAAATATTGCTTCTTTGCTAAGAGATCCTGAAATAGTAAATGAAGTTTCAAAAATAACCGAAGAAATGTCCCAGGGTGAAATTCATCAGCTCATAATCAAGGGAAACATGTCCATTACAGAAGAAGAGTATTTTGAGATAATTAAAAGAAAAACCGCTGTTCTGATAGAAGGTGCATGCAGGACAGGTGCAAGAATAGCAAAGGCTGATGAAGAAAAGGTCAAAAAACTTGGGGAATACGGATATCATCTTGGGATGGCCTTTCAGATGGCAGATGATCTTCTAGACTATCTTTCGGATTCAAAATCCCTTGGTAAAATGCCTGGAGCTGATTTAAGAGAGGGAAAGCTTACTCTTCCACTTATTCATGCTGTTTCTTTGTGCAGTGAAAAGGAAAAGGCTTTAATTGAAAAAGAGATTGAGAAGGGACTTTCAGCAATTGAGCCGGATTTTGATTTGATTGTCTCTCTTGTTGAACAATATGATGGTTTGTCGTATACTCAAAAAATTGCAGAAACACATGTAAAAAAGGCTAAAAATATTTTGTCAAGCCTTGGTCAGCCGAAAGAAACAGAGATTCTTTACATGCTTGCAGACTACTCATTATCAAGAAAATCCTGATGAGGTTAAAATGAAGCTTTCAAGAATAATCCTTGGTATTATTATATTCAATTTTTTAGTTGTTAATGCTTATTCAAAAGAAAATTTATATATTACATTTTCAGGGATTGGCAGCTCCAAAATTAGTGAAAACGGTTTTGCAGAAGCAAAAACTGAGGCAGTTGACTTAGCAGTAAATGATGCTTTCCAATCGGCTGTTTTATCCTGTTTTGATTTAGATTTGATAAGGTCTGATTTTGAAGCCATTGCTGTACTTCTTGAAAAAAATAATGGAAAGAATTTTGTTCAGGAATATCAGGTGCTTGGAGATTTTATTTCAGGAAGTGTTCTTCATGCTTCAGTATCGGCATCATTTTCAAAAAAAGAACTTGAAAAGCTGTTTAAAGAATCAGGCATTATGTTTGAAAAGATTGAACTGCCCAAAATCATGCTTCTTGTTTCAGAAAAAAATATAGAGGATTATGATTATTATCAATGGTGGAAAACGGATGAAAACCCAAGATTTGGAACAACAGAAAAAGGAATTGCTTCAGAACTTGAAAAATCAGGGTTTAAAGTCAACTATCCTTTTGTCTATACCAAAATAAGCGATTTCAGGTTTGAATCTGATGTTGTGCCTGATAAAAAAGATGCAATCAACATAGCTTTGGAAAAAGATGCTGGAATTGTAATTGTCGGAAAATCCCATGCATTTCCAGGCAGCAACAAAATTCAGGGTGTAGACACTGTTAAGGTTTCACTGTCTTTGATTGTTTTTAAGACAAGCACAGGGCAGGAATTATGTAATATATCAAAAGATATACTTGTTAAATCTGAAAACGGAATTTACAGGACAAATGAAGCTTTTGAAAGGGCAGGACGGGACGCTGGGGCAGAAATTTCAAGTAAAATTTTTTCAAATATTAAAGAAGAAGTTGATAAGAAAAATGAGATTACACTTGAAATTTCAGGCTCTAATTTTTTTCTGAGATTTATTTCATTTAAAAACAAAATAATAAATTCTAAAATTATTGAAGGTTTTAGTGAAAAAGAACTCTCTTCAGAAAGCAGCATTTCATCAGTTTCATACAAAGGGACTGCCAATGAGTTGGCAGAAAAAATTGTTGAACTTCCATTTGAAGGATTTGGAGTGGCAATTACTGAGATCAGCGAAAAAAAGATTAAGATAGAGCTTGTTTCAGCTGATTAAATTTTTCATTTTTCAAGTGAACATAAAAGTCTGTTTTTTTTGTTAATCAATAAAGGCGGATTTATATGAAAAATTTTCAGGAGCATGATTTATGATTCAAAATATAATGCTGATTGATAAAGATAGGGATGCTCTTGAATCTTTAGAATTATTTTTTCATGAACAGGGATTTAAAGATACAGTAAAAATTGAAACTGGAGAATCTGCCTGGTCTCTTTTGCAGGAAAAACAGTTTCATCTTGTTGTTTCATCCTGGGAGCTTTATGAACTTTCAGGGCTTAATCTTTTAAAAATAATCAGAAGAGATTCAAGATTGTGGGAGACTCATTTTTTTCTTACAAAATCGAACTTTTCAAGTGAAGATGTAATAAGAGCAGGCCAAGCTGGTGTTTCTGGACTTTTGGTTTCACCGTTCAACAAAGAAAATCTTTTAAAAAAAATTAAAAGCATAGGAGAAGATGATTTTAAAATAAAAAACCTTCAGCTTTCAATTAATCTTGAAAAAGGTCTTGCACTTATGGAGTCAGGAGACCTTGAAAAAAGCCTTAAAATTTTTAATGAGCTTTTGAAAAAGGGGGAGAGTGCAGAGGTTTATTATAATATTGGATATATTAAATCTGCCCAGGAAAAGTTTTCTGAAGCAATAGATGCCTTTAAAATGGCAACAGCAATAGACAGATTACATGCAAAAGCATATAAGTCTCTTGGAAAACTTTATACTCGCCTTGGCAATGATGAAATGGCTCAGGTGTATCTTCAAAAGGCTGCAGATATTTATCTTTCATCTCAAAAGGATCAGGAAGCTGAAGATGTTTTAAACGAGCTCATAAAAATCAAGCCAGATACTCAAAACGCATATAATTCACTTGGAGTTTTATACAGAAAGAAAAATGAAAATGAAAAAGCTCTTTTGTTTTATAAAAAAGCCCTTAAAATTCAGCCTGACGGTGCTCATGTCTACTATAATATAGGAAAGTTATATCTTCACTTAAAAGATTTGGAAAATGCAAAAAAACACATTAAAAAAGCTCTTGAGCTCAATCCTGGATATGACGACCTGGTTTTGATTTTAAGAAAGCTTGAAAAAGTTTCTTAGTATTATAAATTTTTTATATCTATATCCTCGCTGTTTTTATCTCCAAAATAAGAAATAGAAAAATTCAAAAATTTCATTACAATATCAAGCTCTTCCTTAGGAAAGTTTTTTTCAAAATGGGAATTGAACTCTTTTATAAAAGGTTTGATTTCATCTGCTGTTTTTTTACCTTTTTCAGTAAGATTAATAATAGATGCCCTTTTGTCATGCTCTGATTTTTCCTTTACAATAAGTTGATTTTTCAAAAGTCTTTCAACAAGGGTTGTTACAGCAGAATTATTCATATCAAGGCCTTGGCCAAGCTCTTTTAAAAGAGAGTTTTTGTTTTCCTGAAGAAATAAAATTGCAGCTGCCTGGACTGATGTTATTTCAAAAGTTTTAATAAGACTGTTGTTTATAAATTTGTTTATCCTGTGTCTTGCTCTGCTTAAAATAAAAAAAAGCCTTTTATCCATATTAATCTGATTGTCCTTTTTAAAAATGAAGAACAGCTGATACTGAACTTAGGTTTTAATTTGTTGCTCAACAAAAACTGCCTTTTTTGTCCAATTTAAAGTTAGATTCAAAATTTAATCCTTAAAAGACTAAATGTATTCTAAAGAATAAACTTTCCATTTTCCTTAACTGAAAAATAATTCAAATTTTTAGCGATCACTAATTAATATAGTGAAATATTTGCCTATAAAACCCATGTCAACCAAATAATTTGCCTGATTTATTTTTTTCTGATAGTTCGGTTAACTTAAAATTTATAAATATATAAATGGGGGGAGAAAATGGATAGTGTTTCCTTGTCAATGGCTACCTGGCTTTTAATTGCCATACCTATGCCTTTAACTGTTGTTTTATCTGTGATTAATTATTTTGTTTCAAAAAAGGGGGAAAACTAAATGAGTCTTGGGATAAGTTTTGCTTTTGTTGTTTATCTTTTTATCATGATGTCCATTGGTATTTATTTTTATTTTAAAACCAATGACCTTTCAGACTATATTCTTGGGGGCAGAAGTCTTGGACCTGGTGTTGCAGCTCTTTCAGCAGGTGCATCAGATATGAGCGGTTGGCTTCTTTTGGGTCTTCCAGGGGCTTTGTATGCCAGCGGAATGAACAGCATATGGATTGCAATCGGGCTAACAATCGGTGCTTTTCTAAACTGGCAGTTTGTTGCATCAAGACTTAGAATTTATACTGAAAAGGCTGGAAATTCCATAACTATTCCAGATTATCTTGAAAACAGATTTGAAGACAGTTCGCGTGCCTTGAGGGTGATTTCTGCGTTCGTTATTTTAGTTTTTTTTACAATTTATGTTTCTTCAGGACTTGTTGGCGGAGCTATTTTATTTGAAAGAACCTTTGGCCTTTCATATCAGACTGCACTTTGGATTGGGGCCGTTGTAATTGTTGGGTATACTTTTCTTGGCGGTTTCATGGCTGTTACTCTTACAGATTTTATTCAGGGAATTTTAATGTTTTGTGCCCTTATAATAGTTCCTGTAATTGCAATAAACCTTACAGGCGGATGGGATAAAATGATTTTTGCTGTAAATTCCGTAAATCCAAGCCATCTTGATGCTTTTACCGGTATGACAGCAATGGGAATAATTTCACTTATGGCATGGGGGCTTGGATATTTTGGGCAGCCCCATATTTTAACAAGGTTCATGGCTCTTAAAAATCCAAAGGATGCTCCAATGGCACAGATTGTAGGTATGTCATGGATGGTTATTGGACTATTAGGTGCAATTTTTACAGGATTTGCAGGAATAGGCTTTTTGGATGCTCCACTTGATAATCCTGAAACTGTTTTCATTGTTTTAACTGAAACAATATTTAATCCATGGGTTGCAGGCATTCTTTTAGCTGCAATTTTATCTGCAATAATGTCAACAATTGACTCCCAGCTTCTTGTTTGTTCATCAGCAGTTGCTGAGGACTTTTACAGAAGCATTCTTAAAAAAGATGCCTCCCAAAAAGAACTTGTTTGGATAGGAAGAATTGCTGTACTTATTTTAGCTCTTATAGCAACAGCCTTTGCCTCAAATCCCCAAAGCAGGGTTCTTGATCTGGTTTCTTATGCCTGGGGAGGTTTTGGTGCTGCATTTGGACCTGTTGTGATTTTGTCTCTTTTCTGGAAAAAAATGACAAGAAACGGTGCTCTTGCAGGCATGATTACAGGTGCTGTTACAGTTATTGTATGGAAAAATTTATCAGGCGGTATTTTTGATGTTTATGAAATTCTTCCTGGCTTTATTTTGTGTACTCTTGCAATAATTATTGGAAGTCTTGCAGGCAGCGGACCAAGTGAATCAATAAAAAATACTTTTGACGAAGTTTAGGTTTTGTGGCGGGCAAATATTTTGCCCGCTTTTTTTTCTGCTTATTTTAGAAATTCGTTCATTGTTTTTATAAAATTTATTTTAAGTGAGCTGTCTTTTATTTCTTCAGATAAGAATCTGATTATTGATGCAGCCTGATTTTTTGGGATTTTTTCCGGATTTATATCAAATTCTGAAAACGCATCTTCAACTAAAAATCCTGCAAGAGGCCCTAGTGCTTTTGCAAGATTTCTTTGAAGAGCATTAATAAATTCGTTTCCAAGGAAGTTGCCATTTTTGGAAGCTTGGATTATAAGGTCGTTTTCAATGAGTTCTTTTAAAGCTATGGTAATTTCTTCGTTTTGAAGGGATGTAATTTCTTTTATTTCTTCAACAGATTTTTTTTTGTGAATAAGATATAAAACTTCAAGTGAAATTCCATTTAATGTGTAATTGTCTGTTTTTTCAATTTTTTTGGCCATGAACTGCATTTTACAGCTCCTTTTTTTGTTATTTTGTGGCTGTCAACGCCATTATATTAATAGATATTGATGCTGAAGCTTAAAACCAAAGTCTAAATAATTTGAGTCAAAACCTGTCCGTAGCTGTTATAAAGAAAATGAAATAAATATTAAAACTTAAATTTGTTGGCTTATTAAATTGAACATAATTAAGGTTTTTGACTAATCTTTGAATTTAGATAACTTATTTTTTTAATATTGACAAGAGAAGGTGGTTAATACAAAATATTCGGTCATATAACCGACAAATTTAATAAAGGAACATTGAAATGAAAAAAAATATCACAATCATTGTTTTGCTTTTATTTGCATTATGCAATCCTGCTTTCTCGGAAAATATTGACAGAAATCTTATGATGGCAACAACTACAAGCACTGACAATACAGGACTTCTTGATTATCTTATGCCTGCCTTTACCAAAGAAACAGGCATAAAAATTCACTGGACTGCAGTTGGAACAGGTAAAGCACTTAAAATGGGTGAAAACTGTGATGTTGATGTTTTGCTGGTTCATGCACCTTTGGCAGAAAAGGATTTTATTGAAAAAGGTTTTGGGAAAAGCAGGACAGAAATTATGTACAATGATTTTATCATAGTTGGAGATAAATCTGACCCTGCCGGCATAAGAGGGCTGTCCTCTGTAGATGCACTCAAAAGAATAATGGATGAAAAAGCACTTTTTGTAAGCAGGGGGGATAATTCAGGGACCCATAAAAAGGAATTGAATATATGGAAGGATGTTTCCCCAAAAATTCCTGAAAAGGAGGCATGGTATATTCAGGCAGGCCAGGGAATGCTTGCAACACTTAATATGGCAGCCGAAAAAAAAGCCTATACACTTACAGACAGGGGAACATTCATAAAGTATATGGATCAGAAAAAAGAAAAGCTCAGCCTTGATATACTTGTTGAAGGAAGCAAAAATCTGAAAAATCAGTACAGCGTTATTCCTGTAAACCCAAAGAATTGTCCAAATGTAAAATACGAATATGCAGTAAGTTTCAAAGAATGGATGGCTTCTCCAAAGGCACAGGAAATGATAAAAAATTTTAAACTGCTTGGTAAACCATTGTTTATTCCAAATGCAGATAATTAGTGGCGAACGAAAACGGTTTTTTTGTTCATTCTAAAGAGAGATTCAAAATTTAATGCTTAAAAATACTTCATGTATTCTAAAGGTTAAATTTTTACCTAAGTTGAGCGTTTCATATTTTTAAATTAAAAAATTTTCAATGAATCAGTCTTATTATATTTAAAAATATGAAACCCTGCGGGCTTTCCAATTTTGTCGCATCTACTGCGTTAAATTGTATCATGTATAGCAAAGCAAAAGCCTGATACAATTTGCCTTGTATATGCGGCAAACTTGAAAATCGCTCAACTTAGGTTGGAATAAAATTCAGAAAATGTACCATGGGTTATAAATCTAAGGTGAAAAGTAATGAATAAATAATACAGGAGCTTTGATGGAGTTTTTAACCCAGGGATTTTTTGATGCTGTAAAAATTCTTGTTTCAGGAGATCCTGAGGCTTTTTCAGCCATTTATGCCACCATAACCGTTTCATCTGTTTCTGTTCTTTTTTCTGCTGCTGCCGGTTTTCCCATTGGCTTTATTCTTGGATATTATAATTTTTTCGGAAAAAAAACACTAAGGCTTGTTTTTGATACTTTGCTCTCCCTTCCAACAGTTTTTGTGGGGCTTGTTGTTTATGCACTTATCACTTCAAGGGGACCTCTTGGGGAGTTCAACCTTCTTTTTACGCTTAAGGGTATTGGGATTGGTCAGTTCATTCTGGCCTTTCCGGTTATTGTTTCCCTTTCAGCTGCAGCCACTGAATCAGGTGAAGAAAATCTTGGGCTGACACTTAAAAGCCTTGGTGCCAGAAAACTTGACTTTTTTCTTTCGTATTTATGGGAAATAAGACATGGTCTTTTAACTGCATTTTTAACAGCCTATGGACGAATACTAACCGAAGTCGGCGTTTCCATGATGGTCGGTGGAAATATCAAGTGGAAAACAAGAACTGTTACAACGGCAATAGCACTTGAAACAGGAAAAGGCTATTTTGAAACCGGAATAGCTCTTGGAGCAGTTCTTCTTTTTATCGCTCTTCTTGTAAATTTATCCCTTGTGTTTTTGAGGAAAAGATAAATGAATCTTTTTCAAATAAGAAATCTTTTGTTTTCATATTCAGATAAAAACTGTGTGTTAAAAATCAAAGAGCTGGATCTTAGAAAAGAAGAAATTATTGTTTTTTCAGGACCTAACGGAAGTGGAAAAACAACCTTTTTCAAGATCTTAAGCGGATTTTTAAAGCCTGATTCCGGCGAAATAAAAACAGATCTTAGATTTTCAGAGATAAGCTATCTTCCACAGGAACCATGCCTTTTGAAAAGGAGTGTGAAAAAAAATCTTGAATACGGACTTAAAATCAGAAAAATTTTAAATATTGACGAAAGAATTGACCATGCTCTTGGTATGACAGGGCTTTCAAAGGAAAAATATCTCAATAGAAAATGGTTTGAGCTTTCTGGAGGAGAGAAAAAAAGGGTGGCTCTTTCACAAAGACTTGCCCTTCGTCCTTTGCTTATGATTCTTGACGAACCCTCGGAAAGTGTTGACTCGGAAACAAGGTTTTATCTCTCAGAGGCTGTTAAACAGGCATCTTTTGAATGGAAAACATCATTTATCATTTCAACACATGATAAAATATGGGGGACCCAGACAGGAAACAGCTTTTATTCAATGCTAAACGGCAATGTTTTTGAGGGAGGATTTTTAAATTTCATTAAATCTGAAAATTCAAATGAGCTTTTTGTAATAAGACCCGAAAAAATAACAATATCTGAAACTCCAATAAAAGAAAGAGATTTTTGCCTTGTTTTCAAGGGGTTTGTTTCTGCATGTATTCTTGTCTGCAAAAAAGAGTATTATTATTGTGTTGACTTAAACGATAAAAAAATCTGGGTTAAATCCGCCGGCAAAAATATCTCCACAGGAAGTTTTGTCTATATTTCCTATGATAAAAATAATTTTGAGAAATTTGAGTCTTGACATTTTCTATTTGGGTTTATCTTTTAACGTGAACAAAAAATTTAATTGTTCAGCTTAAAATAGGAAGTGCTGCTGCATTTTTCTGAGCCTTATTCTTGCTGACGCCTGGAGACAGAAGAAAAAAAATTTTTCTTTTGAACGGCTCAAAAAAAAGACAGCATCCTATATTGTCAGAAAACTGACTTTTTTGTGAGTTTAGTGCTGAATAGTTATAAAAATTATTTTTTTAAAATCAATATCAGACTGTCGGGGGAAAAAATGACAGAAAAGAATACCTATGAATTTAAAACAGAAGTAAAACAGCTTTTAAACCTTATTGTTCACTCTCTTTATTCAAATAAGGAGATTTTTTTAAGGGAACTTGTTTCCAATGCTTCAGATGCAATTGACAAGCTGAGTTTCAAGGCTCAGACAGATGATTCCGTACTGGAAGAAAATGACGATTTCTTTATCAGAATTGAAAGGGATGAAAAAAACAGAAAACTTATTGTTTCTGATAATGGAATCGGGATGTCAAAAAAAGACCTGGAAGAAAATATTGGAACAATTGCTCAAAGCGGAACCAAGGCCTTTGCAGCTGCACTTGAAAATTCAAAAAAAGAGGGGGCATTGTCGCCTGAGCTTATTGGACAGTTCGGGGTTGGTTTTTACAGTGCATTTATGGTTGCAGACAAGGTTACAATAATTACAAGGCAGGCAGGAGATGACAAGGCCTGGAAATGGGAATCAGACGGTGACGGTAAGTTCTCAATTGAAGAAGCCTCAAAAGAGTTCAGGGGAACAGATGTAATTCTTGATCTTAAACCATCAGAAGACGGGGATGATGATTTTTGTGATGAATATGCAATCAGAAGAATAATAAAAAAGCATTCTGACTTCATAAGATATCCCATTGTAATGATGGCTGAAAAATATGAGCCTCTTCCAGAAGACCAGATTGTAAAGGACAGTGAAGGAAACCCTGTCGGGGAAACATCTAAAAAGGTTATGAAGGATGAAACCTTAAACTCAATGAAGGCAATCTGGTCAAAAAGCAAATCAGAAGTTACAGAAGACGAATACAATGAATTTTACAGGCATATAAGCCACAATTTTGACTCTCCACTTGATAAGATTCACATGAAGTTTGAAGGTGTAACAGAATATGATCTGCTCTTGTTTATACCCTCAAAGGCACCTTTTGACCTTTTCAGGGAAGACAGAAAAAACGGACTTCATCTTTACTGCAAAAAAGTTTTTATAATGGATGACTGCAAAGAGCTTATTCCTGAATATCTTGGTTTTGTAGAGGGTGTTGTTGATGCACCTGATTTGAATCTCAACGTGAGCCGTGAAATTTTACAGCAGGACAGGCTTGTAAGAAATATAAGAAAAAATATTGTTAAAAAAGTTCTTGACCTTTTAAAGGACATGGAATTTGACAAGTATGAAAAATTTTACAATGAATTTGGAGCAGTTCTAAAGGCAGGAATACCTACAGACCCTGAAAATAAAGAAAAAATAGCTGACCTTTTAAGATATGAAACCACAAAATCCGATGGAAAAAAGATTTCTCTTAAAGATTATATTGACGGCATGAAGGAAGATCAGAAAGGTATTTACTATCTTACAGGCGAAAACATCAATACTTTAAAAAACAGTCCTTATCTTGAGGCTTTAAAGGAAAAGGATTATGAGGTTGTTTTGATGACAGATCCTGTTGATGAATGGGTTGTTCAGGGGCTTCATGAGTATCAGGGTAAAGCTTTAAAAAGTGCGGAAAAAGGCGACCTGGATATTGAAGAAGAAAAGGAAGATAAAAAAGATGAAAATCTGGAGGAAAATAAATTTTTCTTTGAGTTCATCAAAAAAGAGCTGGAAGATAAAATTGGAGAAGTAAAATCATCTTCAAGACTTAAGGAATCTATTTCATGTCTTTCATCTGAAGATTTTGGTATGAGTGCATATATGCAGAAAATTCTCAAGGCTTCAGGCCAGGAATTTCCGGTTCCCAAAAGAAATCTTGAGTTAAATACAGATCATGATGTTGTAAAGAAAATGAAATCACTTTTTGAAAAAGATCCTGTAAATTCAAAATTAAAGGATTATGTGGGGCTTATTTATGATCTTGCTGTAATAGGCGAGGGAGGAAAGCTTGATAACCCTGCTCGTTTTTCTAAACGAGTGGGAGAGCTGATGAATCAGTCAGCACAATAAAATTTTTAAGCCGGTTTTAAGCCGGCTTTTTAATTGGGTTAAAAATTAAATTTTTTAACAGTCATTGATTGCAAAAAAAATAAGGCCTGATGACCTGGTTTTAAATTTGATTTGACTTTAGATATGCCGGTGGTAATTTAAAGCTTTTTAATATCTCTTTGGAGGCAGGATGGAAGAGCTTACCGGAGCCAAACTTGAAGACATAAGAAGCCTACTTTCAGAAATAGGCGATAAAAACATTGATAACCGGCTTAAAGTTGTTAAGTGTCTTTGGAAATCTGAAACCCATGTAACAGCAGATGACATTGGTAAAACTTCAGATTTTTGCTGTGAAAATATTGGTATTGATTTTATAGAAGAGACATTATCTCTTCTTACAAGGCTTGGTCTTGTAACAAGAATGGAAATAGAAGGCGGCTCATTAATGTATGAGCCAAAATATCTTGGTGAACATCACGATCATATGATCTGTGTGGACTGCGGTAAAATTATAGAATTTGAAGATCCCCGTCTTGAAAGAATCCAGGAGTTTGCAGCTGAAAAGCATGGTTTTACGCTTATTAGGCATAAAACAGAATTTTATGGATTATGCTCAAAATGCAGTGCAAAAAGAGGAGAAGAAATTCTTCTTAAAGATACAAGAGCAGGTGAAATGCTTGAAGTTACAAGGATGAAAGCAGGTTCCGGCCTTAATAAGAAACTTGCATCAATGGGAATAAACAAGGGCTCTGTAATTGAGGTTTTAAATTCAAACAAGGGCGGCCAGATAATTGCAGCATGCCAGGAAAGCAGATATGTTCTTGGCAAAGGAATAACTGAAAAAGTATATGTAAAACGGATTCCAGATGAAAAATGTTTTATGGGCAAAAATCAGACGTGTCCATATATGGGAGCTGGTTCCAGTGATTTTATGCCTGTGTGCAGAGGACGTGCAATACCCATGAGCAGCCTTAAGAACAGGGACAAGGGTATTATTTTAAGGACAGGCGGATGTAAAAGACTTAGAAGAAGACTTTTTGAAATGGGGCTTTTAAACGGTGCGGAGTTTGAAGTCGTAAAATATGCTCCTTTAAAGGATCCAATGGAAATAATTGTCCGTGGAAGCCATATTTCTCTTCGGGTTGAAGAGGCAGAACACATAATGGTCAGAAAAATAGAGGATTGAATTTCCAGATGACTGATAAGCATCTTACAATTGCTCTTGCCGGAAATCCAAATTCTGGAAAAACAAGTATATTTAATGCAATTACAGGCACAAGGCAAAAGGTTGGAAACTGGGCAGGGGTTACTGTAGAAAAAAAGGAAGGCTTTATTGATCATAAGGGCAGAAGATTAAAAATTGTTGATCTTCCTGGAACCTACAGCCTTACTCCTTTTTCAATAGAAGAGGTGATTGCAAGAAATTATCTTATTGATGATTCCCCTGATGTTGTGATTGATATTATTGATTCAACCAATCTTGAAAGGGCTCTTTATCTTGCAATCCAGATAAGAGAACTTGACCAGAAGATTGTGTTCGCTCTTAACATGGCAGATGTTCTTGAAAATAATGAGATTTATATTGATGATTCAAAGCTTTCCAGGCTTCTTGATCTGCCAGTTGTTTTTACTGTGGGAAACAGGGGGGAGGGCATGGATGAACTTCTAGATCAGGCTGTAAACCTTGCTCTTTCAGACAAAAAACCTGTAAGCGAAAGAAAGATAAAATATTCTGCTGAAATAGAAAAATCAATTAAAAACATATCTGATGCAATAAGACCGTTTATTTTAAATGACAGTAGATTTTCACTAAGATGGACAAGTATAAGGCTTCTCGAAAATGACAGGCCTGTTTTTGAAACAATTAATTCAATTGATTCAGGGTTTGACCTGAAAGCTCTTGTAAGACAGGAAAGGCAAAGGCTTAGAACCTTTTATGATGATGAGCCAGAGCTTGTTATGACAGATGAAAGATATGGTTTTATTGAGGGGATAATTAAGGAAGTTCTTCATGTTCCTGTTATGACAAGAATTGATGTTTCAAGAAGAATTGATTCTGTTCTTACAAACAGGTTTTTAGGGCTTCCTATTTTTGCCTTTTTTATCTGGCTTATGTTTCAGTCAACTTTTACCATAGGCCAGTATCCAATGGACTGGCTTGAATCTTTTGTTCTTTTTCTTTCTGATTTTTTTATGAAAATTATACCTGATGGAATTTTACAGTCTCTTATTGTAGATGGAGTTATTTCAGGGGTTGGCGGAGTATTGATTTTTCTTCCAAATATTCTGATATTGTTTTTTTGTATAGCTCTTTTTGAGGATACTGGCTATATGGCAAGAGCTGCCTTTTTAATGGACAAGATCATGCATTCAATCGGCCTTCACGGCAAATCCTTTATTCCTATGCTAATGGGATTTGGATGCAATGTCCCTGCCATAATGGCTGCACGAACTTTAGAAAACAACAGGGACAGAATACTGACTATTCTTATAACCCCTTTTATGTCATGCTCTGCAAGGCTTCCTGTTTACATAATACTTGCAGGTACTTTTTTTCCTGGAAAGGCAGGGAATATTATTTTTCTTCTTTATTTAACAGGAATTCTTGTTGCTGTTTTTTCGGGAAAATTATTCAGGGCAACTATTTTAAAGGGAGAAGAGTCTCCTTTTGTTATGGAGCTGCCTCCATACAGAGTCCCAATGGTTAAAAGCCTTGTTATTCATATGTGGGACAGAAGTAAAATCTTTTTAAAAAAAATGGGCGGAGTTATTCTTGCTGGGTCAATTCTTGTATGGGGATTGAGTTATTTTCCTGTAAATGTTAATTATTCAAAAGATTATGATTCCCTGATATCTGAAGTGACAAAAGAAATTGAGATAAAAAAGCAGACTGGAAAAGATTTTGAGATTCAAAATCTTAATAAAAAGCTGTATCAGATTGAGAATGATAAAGAAAAAGAACATGCTGAAAATTCATACTTAGGGAAAATAGGCAGTTTTGTTTCTCCATTCTTTGAGCCAATGGGTATAGACTGGAGAGGAAGCATAGCTCTTATAACAGGTTTTGTTGCAAAGGAAATAGTAGTAAGCACAATGGGAGTTTTGTATGGAGTTGATGATGGTCATGGGCAAGACGGAGGTCTTGGATCTGCATTGAAAAGATCTGGTATGACGCCTTTGTCAGCTTTGGCAATGATGGTGTTTGTACTTCTTTATCTTCCCTGCATTGCTGCTGTTGCTGCAATAAAGCATGAGTCTGGAAGTTGGAAATGGACTTTTTTCAGTATTTTTTACACAACTTTTGTTGCATGGTCACTTTCTTTTGCAGTTTTTCAAATTGGAACTTTACTGCAGAAATCAGTATAAAAAAGAGGTGAAAAATGGAAAGGATTAAAATTCCTATTATTTTATTTGTTCAGATTTTAATCTTGTTCTCAGTTCAATGTTTTGCTGGTGAGCGAGTAAGTGTTGAATCAGACAGACTTAATGTGCGGTCAGGTCCAGGAAGCACTTATGAAGTTTTATGGCAGGCTGAAAAGAATTATCCGCTTGAGGTGATTGAAGAAAAAGGTCACTGGGTTCATTTTAAAGATTTTGAAGGTTATGAGGGCTGGGTTTACAAACCTTTGCTTGGAAAGAAAAAAACAGTTGTGATAAAAGTTTATAAGGCAAATGTCAGGAAAGGGCCCGGAACTGATTATCCTATTGTGTTTACAGCTGAAAAGGGAACCCCTTTTGAATTAATAGGAACAAAAAATAATTGGTATGAGATAAGACATTCTGACGGAGATTCTGGCTGGGTAAGCTCTAGCCTTTTATGGTAAAAATATTGGAGGAAAAATGAAAGAAGAAAAAGATCTTATTGAAGTCCCTGAAATTGATGCTTTTACTGTTTTTATGAAAAGAGCTGTTGATTATACTAAAGAAAACAGGCAAAAAGTAATCATTGGAATTTTAGTTTTTTTTGTATTGCTTGTTGTTATTTCTTCAATACCTGCATTTTTGAAGGCTAAACGTGAAAATTCATTTGCCGAACTTCAAAAAGCATTGACTGCTGTAGAAACACAAAAAGATCAAAGCCCTGATGAAATTGAGCAGGCGTTTGCAGTATTAAATGAAAAATATAATGGTTCCAAAGCTGCTGCCCTTGGAGATGTTTATATTGCAAGAGCTCTTTATGGGGCCGGCGAATATGAAAAAGCTGCAATATATTATGAAAAAGCTGCAAATTTTTTTGGAGAATCTGCTCTTCCGGGTAAATTGTCTATGTATGAGCTTGGATGTCTTTATTTTGACAGAGATCCAGAAAAAGCTGGCAGTTATTTAAAGCCCCTTTCTCAGACTAAATCTTTTTTGAATGAAGATGCTCTTTTTTATATGGCTCTTGCAGGGGATGAAAAGAGTATTGAAGTCTTAAAAAAGGATTACCCTGAAGGATTTTACTCGAATATTATTAATGAAAAATATAATTCAGCAGCTGATTTGTCAGTGAAAAAATAAAAAATTATTTTGTCCAAAAAAAAACTAACCGGGGTCATTCGGTTAGTTCTTTTTAAGGGAAAAAATGAAGAAAATATTTGTTATAAGTAATGCAAAAAAGATGCCGTTTAAATTTGTTTTATGAAAAAGCTTTGATTGCAGGCTTTTAACAGGTATTTGATTGTAATTAGTTTATTTGAGGGTATTATTTACACATATAAAGTTCAAAATAATAAACTTTATGGGTAAATAGTTGATATTTTTTGTTAAATCTTGGTTTAAATTATTGTACTTTTTTATCCAGCCTTTACTGACAAGGTTTTCAGGGTTTAATAAAATAAACCTGAATTTGAATTTTTTTAGATTGAATTGTCTATATTTGCCTTAGTGATTGGCCGAAAACGAGAATCTTTTCTTCAGTTCAAGGAAATGAAAAATTTAACATCTAGGATACATTTAGTATTTTGAGGATTAAATTTTGAATCTGACTTTATGGACAAAAAAGGCCGTTTTCGTTCAGCAACTACTCAGATACCATGTTTTTTGATTAAATAAGCTGTAAGTAATCAGTATATCTTAAAAATTATCTTGGGATTTTTATGTTATATTTTTTAATCTTCTGATTTAGCCCGCTTTTTCCAATGCCCAGTATTTCTGCGGCTTTTGTCTGAATATATTCAGTTTTTTTTAAGGTGTCTTCAATTATTTTTTTTTCGATTTCAGCAAGTGTTTCACCAAGACTGTCTTTAATTTCAAATCCTTTTAGAATATCCATTTGCATAGATGCTGATTCAATAAAATCTTTTGGCAGATTTTTTTTTGTTATTGTTTTGCCTGCTGATAAAATTACAGCACGTTCAATTATATTTTCAAGTTCTCTTACATTTCCAGGCCAATAATAATTGTATAAAATTTCCATACATTCAGATGAGAATTCCTCTGGACATGTTTTTGTTTGTCTCTCATCCTTATATTTATTCAGAAAATGAGCGGCAAGAAGATTTATATCTTCCTTTCTTTCTCTTAGGGGAGGAATAGTTAGCCTCACAACATTAAGTCTGAAATAAAGATCTTCTCGAAATCTTTTTTCTTTAACCTCTTTTTTTAGGGTTTTATTTGTTGCTGCTATCAGTCTGAAGTTTACAGGTATTGGTGTATTTCCGCCAACACGTTCAATAGTTTTTTCCTGAAGAACCCTTAAAAATTTAACCTGTAGATTAAGGCTCATCTCACCAATTTCATCAAGAAAAAGAGTGCCTCCGTCAGCAAGTTCAATTTTCCCTTTTTTTTGCGAAACTGCACCTGTAAATGAACCTTTTTCATGCCCGAATAACTCACTTTCCAAAAGTGATTCAGCAAGGGCAGAGCAGTTTATGGCAATAAAGGACTTGTCTTTTTGACTGCTGTTAAAGTGTATTGATTTGGCTACAAGTTCTTTTCCAGTTCCGCTTTCTCCTTCAATAAGAACACTTGCTGATGTAGGAGCTATTTTGATTATTGTGTCAAAAAGCTCAAGCATGGGCTTGCTTTTGCCAATGATGTTGCCGAACCTGAATTTTGTTTCAACAAATTCCTTTAAAAGTTTATTCTGCTTAACTATTTCAGAGTGTGAAAGAGCAGTTTTTATATGCTGGATAAGCTCGCTGTTGCCAAAAGGCTTTATGATATATGTAAATGCTCCTTTTTGCATAGCTTCTACAGCCTTTTCAACGGTTCCGTGGGCTGTCATGACAATAACAGGAATCTCAGGGTAATTTTTTTTAATTGTTTCTAAAAGTGTCATTCCGTCCATTTCAGGCATTTTCATATCTGTAAGAACAAGGGATACATCCTGGTTTTTTAAAATTTCAACAGCCTGATTTCCGCTGAGAGCTGAAGCTGTTTCAAATCCTTCGTCTTCAAGGACAGCACTTAAGATTATTGGAAAATTTTTTTCATCATCAACAATAAGTATTTTATTCATTTAAATTAAGTCTCCTTTGTTTATAGGGAGTTTAATTATTGTTTTTGCTCCGCCAGAACTTGAATTTTCTATTATAAATTTTCCTTTATGATTTTTTACTGTTTGTTCCACAATACCAAGTCCAAGCCCTGAACCATCTGTTTTGGTAGTAAAAAAAGGATCTTTAACATTTTTAATAATATTTTCTGGAATTCCTGGGCCATTGTCTTTTATTTCAATTTGAATTTCATTGTTTTTAAGCTCAGTTGAAATGTAAATTTCCCCTCCAAGGGGCATAGCCTGCATAGAATTTATAAGAATATTCAAAAAAGATTGATATAATTTATTCTCATCAGCAAATGATTTTGGAATCTTTTTATCAAGATTAAGAGTTACACTGCAATTTTTTTTTGAAAGTTCATGTTCAAGAAAATTAATATTTTTTTTGAGAATTTCATTTATACTGCAAGGATTTAGTAATGGTTCTCCAGGTTTTGCGTAAGAAAGGAAGTCATTGATTATTTGGTTCATTCTTCCTGATTCTTCAATAATTATTTTTGCAAAAGTGTCTGGCTGGTTAACTTCTGTGAGTTTTTTGCTTAGATGCTCAGCTGAACTTCTGATAATTCCTAAAGGATTTTTTATCTCATGGGAAATTATGGCAGTCATTTCACCAATGGAGGACAAATGTCTTGCTCTGTCAAGTTCTTCTCTTAATTTCAGTCTCTCACGGTTTTTTTCCATGATTATTTCTTCACCGTTTTTTACAATTTGTCTAAGTATTAAAAAAAGAATTGTCATTACTGTTGTTGTTGTAAGAATTACAAGGAGCTGGAGCCTGAATATTCTTTTATAGTCTTTTGAAACATCCTGAACAATTTCCATTACACCAAGAATTGGGCCTGTAGCGAGTTTTGAGCCAGGACGTTCAATTCTTAAGGGTGCAAAAGTAGTTATTCTTGCAATTTCAGGATATCTTACGAGCTGTTGAAAAAAAGAGCCTGTCTGATTCAAGGAAGAAGTCATTTTGCCATTTACTGCTTTTTTATAGCCTTCACCACCTAAATTTTTTTCACCAATTATTTCAGGGTTGAAGCTATATGAAATAACATTGGAAAGATCATAAATATTAACAAGCTTGATATCAAAGCTGTGAAGAGTTGCCCTTACAACTTTATCCATTCTTTTAAACTGAGTTTCTTTGCTTAATTGAATTTTCCCCTGGTCTAGATAAACTGGCAGAATAAACTGAAGAAAAATTTGATGATTAAGATTTTCTACAAGAACTCCTGCATATTCTTTGCTTTTTTTTAGAATTATCTTTCTAACAAGATGAGTGTGAAATGTAGAAAGTGCAAGGGTTCCAACAAACATGAGAAGAAAGCTTGTAAGGGTAAAATATTTTACAAGTGTAAATGGAACAATTTTATTTTCTGCTTTAATTTCATTATAGCTTAATTTGTGCATTCTTATACTGGCAATTCTTTTTTGTTAAAATTAATAAAAATCTTGACTTATAAAGTGAAAAAAGTAAACATAAACCTTGTTAAACGGTGTTTCTTTGTAAGTTAGGCCCTCAAAAAATTTAAACCTCAATACTTTCTTCAGGAAAATAATTATGCTTTTTGGAAGAAAAAATCAACTTATAGGTCTTGATATTGGGACATCTTCGCTTAAAATTGCTGAAATTCACAATACCAAAAAAGGCCTTTTTCTAAAAAAAATTGCAGTTGAAAAGTTCTCCCCTGATGTTTTTTCAGATGGAGAGCCAAAAGACCCCCAGCACCTTTCTTCATTAATCAGAGATGCTTTTATGCGAAATAAAATAGGTAATAAGAATGTCGCCATGTCAATAGGCGGATATTCTGCTATTGTAAAACCCATAACCATTACTGCAAAAGAAGATCAGGATATCCACAATCTTGTGTTTGAAGAAGCTGAGCACTATATCCCTTTTGATATTAGTGAGGTCAGCATTGATTATCAGATAATGGGAGAACTTGATCAAAATCCAAATCAGCTTTCTGTTTTGCTGGTTGCTGCAAAAAATGACATGATTAATAAATATGTTTCTATAGCAGAAAATGCAGGTTTAAATCCTGTTGTCATGGATATTGATGCTTTTGCAGTTCAAAATATTTTTGAAATTAATGAACCTGATGTAGAAAATGCAGTTTTAATTAATGTCGGAGCAAATAAAATTTCTCTAAATGTTGTAAATAACAGAAAATCTGTTTTTATGCGTGAAGTTGCTATGGGGTCTTTTGAAATTACTCAGGCGATTATGAGTCTTAATTCTGATCTGACTTTAGAGGAAGCAGAAAAAATCAAGGCAGGTTCTATTGCCTCGGATAAGGTTGGCCGTCTTGATGTAGAGCAGGCTATTGCTGTTGTTTCGAAAGAGTGGTGTGTCGAAATAGAAAGAGCTCTTGAGTTTTTCTATTCTAATAATCAGGCCCAAAAAGTTGAAAAAGTCTATGTGTGCGGAGGAGGTTCTGTTATAGAAAAGTTTAGAAATGACCTGTCTTCGTATATTGAGGCTGAGGTAATCCAATTGAATCCTTTTCAGGTTATTGAAACTGGAAAATCGGGATGGTCAAAAGATGAACTTTCAGCCATTGGCCCTGAACTTTGTGTAGCACTTGGTCTTGGACTCAGAACAATGGATGACAAATGATACGTATAAATCTTTTACCCTACAGAAAAGCAAAAAGAAAAGAAAATGTAAGGCGGCAGATATCAATTTATTTTCTTAGCCTGATTTTAACCTTACTTATTTTGTTTGTTGTTGATTATTCCAAAAAATCACAAATTAAAGATCTTAAATCTCAGATTAAATCTTCCGAAGCAGAACTTGCATCTTTGAATAAAAAAGCAAAAGAAGTTGATATTTTAAAGAAAGAACTAGATGCTTTAAATTCAAAGCTAAAGATAATAGATTCTTTAAAAGAGGGAAGAAATTTTGGAATAAACATAATTAATGAGCTTACTGAAGTCGTTATTGCTGAGAGAATGTGGCTTAATTCTTCAAATATACAAAGAGATTCTATTTATTTTGACGGTTATGCCCTCGATGATAAGACAGTTGCAGATTTCATGAGAAACCTTGACGCTTCAGTTTACTTCTCTAATGTTGAATTAAAGTCTATTTCTAAAGCTTCAATCAAAAATGTTGAATTAAGAAAATTTATTATAAATTCAAAGATAGACGGCGGTTTCACTAAAGCTAAGTAGAGGATTTTTTATGGCAGCAACTAATTCAGATATACAAAACAAGCTAGATTCATTTTTTTCAAAAATTAATAAACTTGATAAAATTCAAAAGATAGGGATTTTTATAGGAACCATTGTTCTCATAGTCGCAGTGTATGTATGGTTTTTATACTTGCCTCAAAAAGAAGAAATTGAAAGTCTCAAAAAAAAGCAGGAAAATCTTTCTTCTCAGGTATCAATTGCAAAAACTAAAGTTGCACAATTGGAAAAAATAAAAAAAGAGCTTGAGAATCGGCAAGAAGAATTTTTAGTTGTTACAAAGGCTCTTCCCGATACAAAGGAAATACCTGCACTTGTTGATTCTTTGTCAGCATCTGCAAATGAATCTGGTCTTACCCTAGAATCAATAGTTCCAGGAGGTGAAAACCCAAAAGATTTTTACGCAGAAATTCCAATTTCAATGAAGATGAGCGGAGGATTTCATGAAACAGCTTTATTTTTTGATAAAGTTTCTAGGTTCAGCCGTATTGTTGATTTTCAAAATGCAAAATTAACTTCTGACAAAGATGAAAAGATATCAACTGTTTGCAATGCACTTACATATAGATTTTTGAAAGATAAGAAAAATGAGGATAAAAAGAATACAAAAAAGAAAAAGAAGAAATAATATGATTCAAAAAATTAATTTTTTGCTCAAGTTATTAATCGTTTTTTTTGTTGTTTCTGTTTCAGGTTGCAGTGATTCTGAGAAAGAAAATAAGGATGTTGTAGTTGAAGCAGAAAAAGTTTCAAAAAAAATATCTGTACCTTTAAAGGCTGATACTGATGCTGATGAACAGGGAACTTCCTTGGCGGTCCCTAAGAAAGATTTTTCTGAAAAGGCAGATCAGGTAGAATCTAGTTCGGTTGAAACAGGAGATGTAAAGCCTTCTGCAGATGCAAAAAAAGAAACAAATAAGAGTCAGGTTGATGGGGAAGTAGTATCTAAGGATTTATCTGCTGATAAAAATGTTGCATCTGTAAAAAAAGATGGTCTCCCGTCTGATAAAGAAAAAAAAATAGAAGTAGAAAAAGGAATAGAGGACAAAGCAGCAGGAGATAATAACGCACTTGTAGAAACAGATGTTAAGGCCAAACCTGAAAACACAAGCAAGTTTATAAAAACTCTTCTGGGTGGCAATGAAAAGAATAAAAATGCTTTGGATTCAGCAGATTTGACTTTGTCTTATAATCCAGCTGGCAGAATTAATCCTTTCAGTCCTCTTGTAAAAGAATCTGAGGTAATAAATGAAGATGTTTCAGATGATGATGAAAAGCCGAAAAGACCTAAAACACCCCTTGAAAAATTTGATTTGTCCCAGTTAAAACTAGTAGCAATAATGTCAACTAATGATGGTGATATTGCAGTACTTGAGGAATCCTCGGGTAAGGGTTATCTTGTCGAAAAAGGAGCTTATGTAGGTTTAAATTCAGGCCAGATAATAAATATTGAATCTGACCGGATAATAATAAAAGAAACAATTAAAGATATTTCAGGTAAGTCCATTACAAAAGAGAGCGTATTGCAAATTCAAAAGCCAGTTGGAGAATAAAAATGAATTTTATTAGAAGAACCAATGGAAGCTATATTAAAATTATTTTAGCATTGCTGTTTGTGGTTTTAATCCTTTTTGGGTGCTCTTCAAAAAAAGATTCAGGTACAGAACCTGGAACTGATGATAGAGCCGTTGAGTCTTCGGTTTCAAACGAAGATGTTGAAAAAAAGAATATAGTATCTGTATTTGCTGAGGTTCAAAATGGCCTTACTTATATAAATATTATAGGTGACTCTGAGCTTATTTACAGTGCTGTTAAAGAAAAAGAACCAGATGCTATAGTTCTGTATTTCCCTGATACTTTTTTTAACAGTGATCTAAGCAGCCGAACTTATTCTGAAGGTGCATTAAAAAACATAGAGTTCAAGCAGGAAGAAAATGATGCAAAAATTCGGTTTTTTATAGAAAGTGATTTGCCCTATGAGGTAACAAAAGAAGGTTACAATCTCATAGTCAAAATAGATTCTTCTATAGAAACCAAAACTGATGATTCTGTTTCAGCTGAAGAGAAATCTCCCGAGGTCGTAGAAAAAGTAGAAGTCGCTCCTGAGACTTCTTACGCTGAAGCTTCAAGGTTTGAAGATATTGAGTTTTTTGAAGAAAAAGAATTTTTTAAAATTAAAATTTTGGCTGATGGTGCCATAAAAAAATATAATTCCTTTACATTAAACAATCCCCCAAGAATTGTTTTTGATTTAGTAAATATTTCGTCGCCTTATACCAATGTTCAAAAACTTGATCTAAATAATAAATGGGCAAAAAGTTTAAGACATTATGCAAATAGCAGCAGACTAAGGCTTGTTATTGATTCAAGAGGTAAGTGGCTGAATAATTATGGCTCACAAGAGACTAAAGATGGTTTGGAAATTTTTATTGGCAAAAGAGATGAAAATAATATTTTGAAAGCCGAATCAGAGCCAGTTGAGTATGAGGCCTCGTCTGTTATTGTAAGCAATAATAATGATAAAGATGCCTCTTTAAAAAGCCTTGATTTTTCAGCACTTGAAGACGGCCGTTCCAAAGTAATAATTGAAACTAGCACAAAGGTAGAATATAAGGCTGAAAAACCTGAAGCAGATAAACTTGCAATAAAGCTTTTTAATACAAAAATTCCTGATTATCATCAAAGACCTATTATAACTACAAGGTTTGACAGTGCCGTTAACAGAATTTTTCCTGTGTATAATCAATTAGTAAATAAAAATGATTCATTAATTTACATAGATTTAAGGGAAAATGTTGCTTTTAAGATCAATGATGAAATTGATAATATAATAGAAATTGAATTTGATCCTTCTGCAAAATCAATTTTAGAAGAAGCAGAATTTAAGGCACCTGAATGGAAGCATATTTTAAGTGATGGAAGAGCTGTTTCTGATTCAGATTTGGTTGCTCAGTCCTCTACTGTTGAGAAAAAAGAAAATATTTCAAAAGCTGTGCCTATTAATTCAAAAGAAGAGAGCACCCAGGAAACTTTTTTTGAAGACTCAAAAGACCCTTTAATTGACTATAAAGAAAAAAAATATACAGGTCAGCCAATAATACTGGATTTTTATGAAACAAATATAAAAAATGTTTTTAAAATTATTCAGCATGTAAGTGGCCTAAATTTTGCCATTGATAAAGATGTTAGCGGTAATGTTACAATGACTCTTAAACAGCCCGTCCCTTGGGATCAGGTGCTGGATCTTGTTTTAAAAATGAACTCTCTTGGAATGCAGAAAGAGGGAAATATTGTAAGAATCGCTCAGTTATCGACGATTCAAGCTGAAGAACAAAGAAAAAAAGACATACTTAAAGCAAGGCAGGAAAGCCAGAATCAGGAAAAAAATGTAGCACCTTTATTTACTGAGTATTTACTGATTAATTACTCTGATGCACAGTCTGAAATTTTACCGCATCTTCAAAAGGTACTTTCTGAAAGAGGTTCACTTTCTGTTGATAAAAGAAATAATCAGGTAATTCTTACTGATACAATGGAAAATATTGAAAAATGCAAAGAAATTATTTCAAGGATTGATAAAATAACACCTCAAGTAGTAATTGAGGCTAGAATAGTTGAAGCTAACAGCGATTTTTCAAAGGACATCGGCACCGAATGGCAGGCAAGTTCAAATGTAGCTGATGCAAGTCCTTATGCTTCAATAAGAAAAGATGTTTTAGGCGGTAATTACGGGTATAATGTTGCAATGAATACTCCTCAGCAGTCCGGCTCAATTGGGGTTAATTTTGCAAGAATTACAGGAACACCCTTTATTTTAAACGCAAAATTAAACGCAATGGAAACCCAGAAAAAGGGTAAAATAATTTCTGCTCCTAAAGTCGTTACTTTGGATAATAAAAAAGCAACTATTAAGCAAGGTTATGAGTATCCCTACACAACACTTGAAGATGGGGAAACAAAAACTGAATTTAAGCAAATAGATCTCCAGCTTGAAGTGACTCCCCATGTTACAGCTGATAATAAAATATCAATGAAGGTTAATATTGATAAAAATGATGTTTATGTTGATACTCCTGATGGTCCTGCACTTTCAACTAAAAATGTTCAGACAGAACTGCTTGTAAATGATGGAGATACGATAGTTATTGGCGGTATTATTCAGCAGTCAGAAACATTGACAGAAAACAGCTTTCCCCTGCTTTCAAAAATACCCTTATTAGGCTGGTTTTTTAAATCTAGGGAAAATGCTAAGACCAAGCAGGAGCTTCTTGTTTTTTTAACACCAAGAATCGTTGAATTAGAACAGGGCAAATTTTAATTTTTAAGGAGTAATAAAATGTTTCACAAAATAGTCAGCAAGAGGTTTCTTTTAAATTTATTTATATTGGGGGCCGTTTTATTCCTGAACGGTTGTGGTGCAGATTCAGAATCAACTGATGATGGAGTAAAAATACCTGGTGTTGAGTATATTTCAATTTCCTCTGCAAAATCCCTGTTGTCAACTGCACAAAATGACTCTGTTATCGTAACTGCAACAGTGCTTGATAAGAATCGGGGGGCAATAAGTGGTGCAGATGTAACCTTCTCGGCAAATACAGGTATTTTAAGTTCTTCAAAACTGACTACAGATGAAAATGGGGATGCTGAAATTACGTTTCGTGCAGGAGGCAATAAGGCAAACCAAACTGCAACTATTATCGCCTCATCTTCAAATGAAAAGTCAGTGTCGATTCCAATTCCAATAACTGGTACAACAGTTGAGATGGAGCTTGATGGGACTTCATTTATTCCGGGATCAAGTAAAACAGCAAAAATAATTGTGAAAGATGCAGAAGAAAATCCAGTGCATAATGCAGAGGTTATTCTTTCCCAAACAGGTACAGGTAAAATTTCGTTTGCAGATCAAACATACACTACAGACTTGGCTGGTGAAGTTGATGTTATTCTTACGGGCGATCAAAACGGGGATGTTGAGTTCAAGGCTGAAAGTCTGGGATTTACTGCTTCAATCAGTCTGAATGTTTCTGGTGCATTGGCAGATGTTTTCCAGATTACTGATCCTTCACAGGAAATTTTTTCTACATCTTTTGATCCGGCAAATGGTTTTAGGGTAAAAGAAATCCAGGTGGTAAGCCCCCAGGGTAAAAATGTTTTGTTTTATACTACTTTAGGTTCATGGGATTCTGCAGATAGTGAGAAAAAGTCAGTAACAAAGTCTCCTGTAAATAATATTGCTAAAGCAGTTCTTTACTCTGAGCAGGCAGGCACTGCCACTATAAGTGTATCAGAAGCTGGGACAAATATGACTGATTCTGTAGTTGTAGCAATCGCTGCACCATCAAATGAAGCTTCTACTATAACTCTTACTGCATCTCCGACTGTTATTAATCCAAGTTCTGGTGGGATAAGCAGAAAGTCAACCCTAACTGCTGTTGTAAAAAATGGGCAAGGGCAATTTGTAGCAGGAGTGCCTGTTGTTTTTGAAGTTCAATCTACAACCGGAGGTGGAGATTATATAAGCCCTTCTATCGTTTTTACTGATGGTGCCGGAGTTGCTAAATCCTTTTTTAATGCTGGTTCATACCCTTCAGACAGCCAGGGAGTAAAATGTAATGCTTCAATTAATTTGGCTGGTGGAGGAGTTGCTGAAGCAAGTACAGAAATTTTGATAAGTAAATCAGGCACTGGTCTAGTTGCCTTGGGAAGAGCAACAAAAATTGAGGTATTAAGTACAACTGAATATAAATATCCTATGTCTGTTATAGTTAATGATTCTAATGGTAACCCTGCTGTGAATCAAAAGGTTTATTTGACTCTGTGGCCTTTGAGCTATTATACAGGTAGAATGCCTGATGATTTTGACACTGGAGCAGGCGGAGCAATGGTAAAAAATGCCAATGAAGATACTGACAGAGATGAAGTTATGGATTCAGGTGAAGATGTAAATAATAACGGCAAGCTTGATCCTGCAAGAGCTACAGCTGGTGTTGTTCCTCCTTTTGTAGTTACTGATGAAAACGGTGTTGCACAGTTTGATTATATTTATCAGAAGGATTATGCTTGGTGGATAGAAACTGAGATAACTGCGACTACCTCACTGTTTGGAGGCGAAGAAACTAATTCTTCAATTAATTTTATTCTGCCTCTTGCAGAATCAGAATCAGAAGATTTTGAAGGAAGACTCTCACCTTTTAATGATTAAGCATATTAAGTTATTTAATTTATAAATTTTTGTCAAAGTCCTCACTGTGTGAGGATTTTGATTTTTAGCATTTTTTTTAATTTTCAATTAGAGTTTTTCAAGTTGGTGTAAAGTTAAATTGGATGAGGCTTTGTTATGTCTGATGTAATTTAACTCCGTAGATCTAGCAAATTGGAAAGCTCGCAGGTTTCATATTTTTAAATATAATAAGCTGTATTCATTCATAATTTGAAAATAGGAAACGCTCAATTTAGGTGAAAAATTTAACATTAGATACCTAAGTAGTGATTGGCCGAAATGGACAAAAAAGGCCTTTTTCGTTCAGCAACTAAGTATTATGAGTATTAAGCTCTGTCCTAGAAATGAACAAAAAAGGCTTTTAGTTCAAGGGATTTTTAGTCTTTTTTAGAAATTTTTTACAGCCATTTCAGCTTCTTCAATCACATCATCTGTACCAATAGAAATTGCCTTTAAATAAGCATTTTTTGCAAGCTCCCTTTTGCCTGCGAGTTCGAGAGTTTTTCCTTTTTGAAGGTATAGTTCTCCGTTTTTTGGAGCAAAGCGTATTGCTTTTTCAATCATGGGCAAAGACTTGTCAAATTCACCTTTTATTCTGTACAAAACAGAAAGTCCTCTTAATGCAGTTACATAGTTTGGGGAAAGATCAAGGCTTGCCTTATAGTGTCGCTCCGCTTTTAAATACTCATTTTTGTTCAGATATGCATAGGCAAGGTTTGCCTCTGCAAAATGAGGGGTTGCATATAAAATATTTTGAGTTAAAGGTACAAGTGTTTCTATGGCACTGTCCCAGTCTGCTTGGGCAATATATGCAGTACCAAGATTATTAATTGCGGGAGCATATTCTGGTTTGATTTCAATTGCTTTTTTAAAATGATAAATTGCTTTTTCAGGTATTCCCCTTGAAAGATATGCAAGGCCAAGGTCATTATTTGTGTATGGATCGTTTGGAACAAGCGAGTCTGCCTTTAAAAGTTCCCTAAGGGCAAGAGTTGGGTTGCCTGCTGCAATATAGGCCTCTCCTAGATTTCTAACTGATTCTGCCATTGCTGCATTTTCAGCATTTTTGGAAGAAACTGAACATGAAGAAATAATAAATAAAATTAGTGAAAATATAATTAAATATTTAAAATGCATAAATTAAATCCTGATTAAAGTTTAAGAAAAAACAGTTTTGATGTTAAGCCAATCTAGGTAATATAGTATAGACTCAGGAAATTTGGAAGAGTCTATTGAAGGTAAAAAAATAAGTCTGTTTGTGGCACTCAGGTTGTTAATTATTAAAATCCCTGGGATTTCAATTTTAACTGAAGATAAATCCTTGTAGCCTACAGATTCTGGAAAGACAGGATTTTTAATTATTACGCAGTTAAGATTATAGGCAATTTTTTCAGCAATATCTACGTTGGAATCATTATGTTTAATTGAAGTAATATTCATTTTTATTTTTTTGATCGAATTTATTGTTTCTCCATAAAATTCGTTAAAATCAATAATTAGAAATTTATCACTTTTATTTACTGCAATGTTTGTATAGGCTTTAATTTGTACTCCTTTAAAAGGAAAAGTAATCTGGGTATTTTCATTATATCTGCATTCAAGTATTCTTAAAAAAGTTCTTACAAATTCTTTTTGAGTTAGATTGTTTAAGGAAATAAAATTTGGTTTTGACTTAATTATGCTGCTTGATGGTAGAATTATATTGTGCTTTGTAAAAGATGATAAAAATTTTACAGGAGCTTTGTAAAGATCCTTTATATAAAAAATTTCAGTTATTTTTGTGGAATCTTTGGACGAAACTACCTTGTTTTCATAGCCTAGTTCCATTTTTATCTGATTAATATTAAAAATTTTTCTGGACAGTTTCCCAGTTTCTTCAAGTTTATTATCTAGATTAAAAAAAACAGCTTCCTTATAAAAGTTTTTAATTTTTTCTTTTTTTTCTTTATCAAGAGAGTTTTTTTCATAAAAAAAAATATGAGGGAAAATTTCAGATTTAATAAAAGGGGTTTTTAATAGGGAAAGTGTTGTTATTCCTTCTTTATAGGGGATATAAAGATTCCCTTTGGATTCTAGTTGCCCTTCGAGAGTGTTTGCAATAAGTTCTAATATATTTTTTTTCTTTATAGTTTTTTCTTTTTTGGGTGTAACTGGGATATCTATATTAATTTTATTTTTCTTTTTAACAGAAAGCCTTTTTTCTATTTCCGGGTTAAAAAGAGATGGATACCATTCTGCATTAACAACCTCAGATTTAGGCAGGTTGATGTTCTGGCCTTTAGCAATTATATTGATGTTCTCAATTGCAGGGTTAAGGTATTTAAAGAGTTTAATTCCCCTTTCATAGTTTTTTGTTCCCCATTTTGTTTGTATGCTTCTAGATAAAAGTTCTGAAACTGTATCTCCTGGCTTTACTTCATAGGGGCCTGCGTATTCTTTTAAAAGGTCTTCAACACTTTTTTTTGTAATAAATGGAACAAGAATTCTTCCATGCTTATAGCCATCAAATTCCCCTTCATGTGCTGTTCGAATGGGCAGATAAATCATCTGGCCTGGTTGAATTTTATTGATATCTGTTAAATGAGGATTAAGGTTTTTTAATGAATTTATTTTACTTTGGGAATAGATTCCTTTATTTTTTAGTATTTTGTATAAATAATCACCTTCCTGAACAATATGGCTTGCACATAGATATGTTGCTCCATTTATTTTAAAGGTTTGATATTCTTTGTATAAAATTGCAGTGTCTGCTTTTTTGTTAAAAAAAAGCATTAAAAAAGCAGACAATATGCAAAAAAAAATTAATTTTTTCATTTTTAAAGATTTAACCGTTTTGCAATCTCATCGGCAGTCTTTTTAACAAAGTCCTTCATTTTTTCGCTACCAAGGGGTTTTCCAGGTGCAGGGAAAATATCTATTCCTTTAGCCATGATGAGAGAAGGAAGGTTTATCAATGATTCATCCGGTGTAATTTCATATTCATCAGGAATAGATTTTTCAAAATACATGTCCTGAAATCCTGAAAACTTTAAAGCATGTGCAGTAGAATCAATTACAGCTGTAGTATTTTTATCAATAATTTTTTCAGAAACTGCCTTTACAAGACCTGCAAGTGTTTCTCCTCCGTGTGTGCAGGCAATATGTCCGTTTCTGTTTGCCTTTAGTTCATTATCCATTATTTCCTGCTCTGTAACGCATATAAAATCAACATTGTTTTTTTGTGAAAGAAGATTGTATTTGTTTACAAGATGAATAACCCTTGGCATGGAAACAGGATTTCCAATCATTGCAGCCTGGGCAACGCTTGGCTGAACAATCATTGGTTCAAACACTCTTTTTTTTGGGTCTTTTTCAAGATAATACTTGAATACAGGATTTGCATGTTCTGACTGAACTCCAATAATTTTTGGAAGTTCTTCAATAATTCCAAGCTCAAAAAATTTCATGAAGCCGTTTAAGACAGCAGTAATGTTTCCAGCATTTCCAATGGGAACAAAAACAGCCTTGTTTTTCATGTCATAATCAAAATCCTGTGCAATTTCAAAGGAGAATGATTCCTGTCCAAGTATTCTCCATGCATTCTTTGAATTGAGAAGTGCAACATTGTAGTTTTCAGACAAATATTCCACAACCTTCATGCAGTCGTCAAAAACACCAGGTATTTCAAAAACCGAAGCACCGCTTCCAAGGGGCTGTGAAAGCTGCTGGGGAGTTACTTTTTTATGGGGAAGCAAAACAGCAGATTTAACCTTTGGGTAAAGATAGGCTGCGTAAAGGGCAGCAGCAGCACTTGTGTCTCCGGTTGATGCACATACTGCAAGGATATTTTGAGCTTTTCCCGAATCTAAAAGAAAATTAATATATGAAAGGGCTGAAGCCATTCCTCTGTCTTTAAAGGAAGCACTTGGATTCTGGCCGTCATTTTTATAATAGAATTTGACGCCTGCATAATTTTTCAGGTTATTGTTGGCTTCTATCATTGGAGTATGTCCTTCTCCAAGATAAACAACAGATTCAAGCGGAATAACAGACCCGAGAAATTCATGGTACCTGTAAATTCCTGAAACAGCAGGAGTCTTTAAAAGCCTTCTGAAATCAAGGATTTTTCTCCACTTTTCACCTGAAATCTTTTTTAAATTTTCAAAATTTCTGTCATGGAGTAAAAGCACCTTGCCGCAGTTTGGGCAAATATATAAAAGTTCGTCTATTGGATATTCTTTTTCACATCCAAGACATTTGTAAAACATATTCCCTTTTGGAGAAGGTACAACATAGTCTTTTATATCGTCTGGAAAATAGTTATTTTTCAATTTCAATTTTCTCCATATTGTTCATGTATGGTCTTAGTTTTTCAGGAATTATAATGTTGCCGTCCTTATCCTGACAGTTTTCTAAAATTGCTGCAACAGTTCTTCCAACAGCAAGTCCGGAGCCGTTTAAAGTATGTGGGAAAAATGTGCCTTTTTCGCCTTTTTTTCTATACCTTATATTTGCTCTTCTTGACTGGAAATCTTCAAAATTGCTGCATGAGGAAATTTCTCTGTATTTGTCCTGAGCCGGCATCCATACTTCAATGTCATAGGTTTTTGCAGATGAAAATCCAAGATCTCCGCTGCAAAGGGTAACTATCCTGTATGGTAGTTCAAGGAGCTTTAAAACTTCTTCTGCATTATTTAAAAGCTTTTCTAGTTCATCATATGAATTTTCCGGAAGACAGAATTTTACAAGCTCGACTTTGTTGAACTGATGCTGTCTTATAAGTCCTCTGGTGTCTTTTCCGTATGATCCTGCCTCTTTTCTGAAGCATGGTGTAAAAGCAGTAAAATAAAGAGGCAGATCTTCTTCATTTATAATTTCATTTTTCAAAATATTTGTAACAGGAACTTCAGCAGTAGGAATAAGGAAATAATCAAGACCTTCAATTTTAAAAAGGTCTTCTTCAAATTTTGGAAGCTGTCCTGTGCCTGTAAGAGTGTTTCTGTTTACAATAAAAGGAGGAAGGGTTTCAGTGTATCCGTGTTTTTCTGTATGAAGATCAAGCATGAAATTTATCAAGGCTCGTTCAAGTCTTGCACCTTTGCCAAGATAAAGAGGAAATCTTGCTCCGGTTATTTCAGCTGCCTTTTCAAAATTGAAAATTTTATGATTAACCCCGATATCCCAGTGTGCAAGAGGTTCAAATTCGAATTTTGCAGGTTCTCCGTGTTTCCTTAAAAAAACATTTTCGCTGTCGTCTTTTCCAATTGGAACGGATTGATGTGGAATGTTTGGAATAGCCATTACTGCATTTTCTATTTTTTCCTCTGCATCTTTTAAATCTTTTTCAATTGCTTTAATCTTATCAGAAGTTTCCTTCATTTCAGCAATCATTTGTGAAGCATCTTCCTTGTTCCTTTTTTTTACTGCAATTTCTTCAGAAACAATATTCCTTTTGTTTCTCAGTTCTTCAATTTCAAGAACAAGTTTTTTTCTAATAATATCATTTTCTTCAAACTGATTAAGTATTGAAGTGTCAGCACCTCTTTTTTCAAGAGATTCTTTTACAATTGATAAATTTTTTCGGATAAACTTGATTTCAAGCATTGGTGTACCTATATTAGTATTTTTAGTAAATAAATTAACAGTCTATTAGCTATCATGAGCTGAAAGATGCGTCAATCCTTATTCACAGAGGAAAACACAACATTATGGAGGGATTATGCCTGCTGAAGACAACAAAGAGAAAAGACGCCGTATGGTTGAAGAGGTTAGGAACGCTGTTTTTTCTTTGTCTGATGAAGAGCTTGAGAAAAAAAAACAGGGGGTAGTAAAAAGACTTTTTGACTTTGCCAATTATATGGAATCAAAAATTGCCATGCTTTATTATCCAATGGATGAGCTTGAATTTAATATAGACCAGGTTTTTAAAGAATCTGTAAAAAAAGGCAAGGTTATTACTTTTCCATTTTTTAAGGATAAAAAGGATAATATAAAATTTTTTAAAGTTGATAATCTTAAACAGCAGCTTGTTAAAGATGAAAACGGCTTTATGGTTCCAGACATAAAAAAATGCAGGGAAATACCTGATGAATATATTGATATTGCAGTTATTCCAGGTCTTGCATTTGATGAAAAAGGAGGAAGAATAGCCTCTGACAATGGAGAATATGACAGGCTTATTTCAATGCTTCCAATTACAACAAGAAAAATTTCCCTTGGTTTTGAGGAGCAGATGGTTTCCCAGATTCCCATGGAATCCAGAAAAAAATATGTAGATATGATTATTACTGATGAAAGGGTTATTTATAAAATTTAACCTTAAAGAAATTTTTATTTTCATAGGGGATTCATATCTGTATAAGTTATGAATCCTTTTTTTATTGAAGATTTATTACAAATGCATTTCTGCAATGGAAAAATTTTGGTTGAAAAAATGACAAAACAAATTAAACTGTGAAACCTGAATGTTATAACAAACTATTTTTATTAAAAGTTCATTACACAACAGGAGTGGTTAATGTCTCTGAAGTATAAGCGGTGGCGTGATCTGATGGTGGATAATCAGTTGATTCCCAGAGGAATTACAAATGACAGTGTTTTAAGTGCGATGCGTGAGGTTCCAAGACACCTTTTTGTAAGCGATGCATTTAAGGATCAGGCCTATTCTGACCACCCGCTTCCCATAGGAGATCAGCAGACCATTTCCCAGCCTTTTATGGTAGCTCAAATGACCCAGGCTCTTGAACCTGATGTTGAAGACAGAGTTCTTGAAATAGGCACGGGTTCAGGCTATCAGGCCGCAGTTTTATCAAGGCTTGTATTCAAGGTTTATACAGTTGAAAGAATTTATCGGCTTTACAGGCAATCCCAGCAGCTTTTTGATGAATTAAGATATTTTAATATTGCATCAAAATATACAGATGGAACCCTTGGATGGAAAGATGAAGCTCCTTTTGATAAAATTATTGTTACAGCAGGTTCGCCTTCTGTGCCTTTAAAATTATTTGATCAGCTTGCACAGGGAGGCATAATGGTTGTGCCTGTTGGAAATGAAAGCTCTCAGGAACTTATGAGGTATAAAAAAACCGAAAATGGAATTGAAGAAGAAAATCTTGGTGCATGCAGGTTTGTAAAACTCATTGGAAGGCACGGGTGGGGAGGCTGATTTCTTGAAAAAATTATATAACTGGGTTCTTGGCTGGTCGGACTCAAAATGGGGTACATATGCTCTTTTTATGCTTTCATTTGCCGAGTCTTCTTTTTTTCCCATTCCACCGGATGTGCTTCTTTTAGCTCTTTGTGCAGGAAGGCCTTTAAAATCTTTTTTTTATTCTTTTATATGTTCTATTGGTTCTGTTCTTGGAGGAATTTTTGGCTATTTTATAGGCTTGAGATTTATGGATTTTGTTGGCTTAAAAATAGTTGAAATGTATGGTTTTCATGAAAAAATGGATCAAATAGGAAGTTTATACAAAAATTATGATGCATGGGCCGTTGCAATTGCAGGTTTTTCACCAATTCCCTACAAAGTTTTTACAATTGCAGCAGGGATTTTTGAAATAAGCCTTCCAATTTTTATAGCAGCTTCTTTTTTTTCAAGATCCCTTAGATTTTTTATCCAGGGAACCTTGATTTATTTTTATGGAGAGAAAATCAAATTATTTGTAGATAGATATTTTAATATTCTGGCTGTAATTTTTACTGTCCTTCTTGTCGGAGGATTTGTTCTTATAAAATATTTATTTTAACCTTTGTTATATTTTTTTGTTCAATCTCTAAAGCCATATGAAAAATTTAATCCTCAAAATACTAAATGTATTTTAAGGTTAACCTAAATTGAGCGTTTCATATTTTTAAATTAACAAATTCTGAACAAATAAAGATTATTATTTTTAAAAATATGAAACCCTGCGGGCTTTCCAATTTTGCTGCATCTACTGTGTTAAATTGCATCATGCATAGCAAAAGTATAGCCTGATACAATTTGCCTTGTATATGCAGCAAACTTGAAAATCGCTCAACTTATGGTTAAATTTTTCTTCTTTTTTTGAACTTAAACAAAATTATTGTTTAAGCCATTGCTTAATATGATTTGAATTTTAATCTGGTTTAAAAGTCATTGGTAGTTGTCAAAAAATTTTTAAATGCAGTCATTAGAGGTGAGGGTGTTCTGTCCTTGCTTGTGGTAATATAAAAATTTCTTGAAAGATCAATCCCTTTCACAGGAAGAGCCTTGAGCTGGTTTTGGCTGAGCTCTTCATAAACAGCAATTGGAGATAAAATTGAAACTCCGATTTTGTTTTTTATTCCCTGAATTATTGCGGAAGTACTCCCAAGTTCTGCTATTATATTAAAATCCTCAATTAAAATATTTTGTTCCTTAAGCCTGTTTATAAAAGATTTTTTTGTTCCTGAACCATCTTCCCTTATTATAAATGGTTCTTTTTTAAGTTCCTTTAATTCTATTTCATTTTTTAAAAACCATTTATGGTCTTTTGGAACTATTACGCACATATTATCTTTGATAAGAGGCAGCTGTTCAATCCTTTTGTCTGATGATTTTGCACCTACAATTGCAAGTTCAAGCTCTCCGTCTATAATTTGTTCAATTATTTGGGAAGTATCGTTTATTATCAGGGTAATTTTTACATCCTTGTTTTGTGAAAGAAATTTTCCAACAAATTTTGGAAGAATGTATCCCCCTGGAATTGTACTTCCTCCAATTTTAAGCCGTCCTTTTATTGAACCCTGAAATTCTGCCATACTTGCTTCTGCAGATTCCTTTAAAGCTAAAATTTCCTTTGCCTTTGAGTAAAGAAGGCTTCCAGCACTTGTTGGAACTGCTTCTTTTCCAAGTCTGTCTATAAGGCGGCAGTTAAAATAGGATTCAAGGTCTTTTATATGACTGCTTATTGTCGGCTGGGAAAGATGAATTGATTTTCCAGCCTTGGAAAAACTTTTTAATTCTATAACTTTACAAAAAATTTTGAGCTGCCAGAGATCCATATATTAGTCCTGTTTTGTGTTGAATTTTTCTATTATTTTTTTATGAACAAGGGGGGGAACCATTCCTGAAATATCAGCACCAAAAGCAGCAGCTTCTTTTATTACTGATGAGCTTGTAAATATCCACCTGAGGCCGGTCATAAGAAAAATTGTTTCAATATTTCTGTCAAGCCTTCTGTTCATCATTGCCATCTGGAATTCATTTTCAAAGTCAGATATGGCACGCATGCCTCGTATCACAGCATTTACATTTCTTTTTTTTGCATAATCCACCAAAAGGCCGTCATGGCATGCAACTTCAACCCTTTCAAAATCCTTTAAAGATTCTTTTATAAGGTCAATTCTTTCCTCTACAGTAAAAAGGGATTTTTTTGCAGGGTTATACATTATTGTAACAATAACCTTGTCAAATATTTTGATTGATCTTTCAATTATATCAATGTGTCCGTTTGTGATGGGGTCAAAGGAACCCGGATAAATAGCTGTGTGTGCCATTTTGAAAAATATCCCTTTTGGTGTTTGTAAATATTTGTTATTTGAAAAATAAATACCTTTGCTTCATAGCATACAGTTTAGAAAACTTACAAGACTTTTGCCGTATTTTCTGGTGTCATTTATTTGAAATAAAGAAGGATCAGGGAGTTCTTCCTTTGAGTGTTCTGCAATAATAAGGGTTTTTTCATCTATAAATGAAGATTTTTTTAACTCTTCAAGTGTTTTGTTTAAATAATTTTTGGAATATGGGGGATCTAAGAAAACAATATCAAATTTTTTGTCTGAAAATATTGATTTAATATCACCTGGCAGATTTTTTTTTAAAATTTTAGTACTTTTTTCAAGTCCAAGTGCTTTTATGTTTGACTTGAGGCATTCTATTGGAATTTTACTGTTTTCAGTAAAAATACAAAATTTTGCACCTCTGCTTAATGCTTCTATTCCAAATGATCCGCTTCCTGAATAAAGGTCAAGTATATCTGCATTTTTTATCTTGTCTTGGATAATATTAAAAATGCTTTCCCTGGTTACTCCTGATGTCGGCCTTGTATCCATGCCTTTTGGGGTTTTAATCTGTCTGCCTTTAAGGTTTCCGCCAATGATTTTCAAGTTAAATCTTCCAGTATTTTTTTGATTGTTTCTTTATTCAATCCTGTTTCTAATGCTGTTTTTTCAATATCATTATTAAATTCTGCAAGTTTTTGCCTTATAAATATTTTTTCAAATTCTTTCATTGCCAGACTGTAATCATTGATCTTGATTATTTTCTCTGGCGATTCATTTTCAGTTTCTGGATTTTTAAGGTATGAAAATTCCATTGGAAGATCTTCAGGGTCTATTATTTCCTTATCCAGCATAAGGGTTATGCTGTTGATGAAATTTTTGAGTTCCCTTACATTTCCAGGCCAGTCATGTTTTTTTAGAATTTCATAGGTTTTTTGGGTCAGCTCTTTTTTTTCTGAATTATAAGCAGATGATGCCTCTTCTAGAAAGTGTTCTGCAAGAATTTTTATGTCTTCTTTTCTATCTCTTAATGGAGGTAAATTTATATTTACTACATTAAGGCGGTAAAAAAGGTCTTTTCTGAAATTTTCTTTTTCAAGATGCTTGCTTGTACTTGCAATTATTCTTGTATTTATTTTTATTTCCCTTGATTCTCCAAGTCTTGTAATTGTTTTGGTTTCTATAAATTCAAGAAGTTTTTCCTGGATTTTAAGATCAAGTGCATTGATTTCATCAAGGTAAAGAGTGCTTGAATCTGCAAGTTCAAGTTTGCCTTTTATTTTTGGAGAATTTTGGTCTAGAAAACCTTTTGCACATCCAAAAAGTGTTTTTTCAGAAGATTCAGCAGGAAGGCATGCACAATTTATTGTAACCATTTCAAATTCAGAACGCCTGCTTAGAAAATGGATATTTCTGGCGGCAAGTTTTTTACCTGTCCCATTTTCACCATAGAGCAAAATATTTTCATCTGACATGGCAGCCTGGAAAAGCTTTCCTTTAAGCTCATTTATTTTTTCAGAGTTTCCTGTAAAAGAATTTTTATCAAGGTTCTTTTTTTTAAGATACCTGTTTTCTTCTTCAAGCCTTTGATATTCAAGTGCATTTTGAATTGCTACAAGGGTTTTGTCTATGGACAGCGGCTTTTCAATAAAATCATAGGCACCAAGTTTTGTTGCATATACAGCATTGTCAATATTTCCATAGCTTGAAATTATAATTACAGGGATTGATTTGTTTATTTTTTTTATTTCCTGCAATGTTTCTATACCATTAATTCCTGGAAGAAAAATATCAAGAAGTACAAGATCAGGTTCTTCTTTTTCTATTTGTTTCAATGCTTCAAAACCGTTTTGTGCAGATGAAACAATAAATCCTTCGTCTTTTAACATTTCTGACAAAAGGTTTAAAATTGCTTTTTCATCATCAACTACAAGAATATGTGGTGTCATAATAAATCCTTAATTTATTCAAACTGGAAGTTCTACAATAAAACAGGCACCGCCTGTTTGGCTTTCATCAAGTGTTATTGTTCCGCCGTGTGCTGTTATTATTGAATTTACAATTGTAAGTCCAAGACCTGTACCGGATTTTTTTGTGGAAAAATAGGGTTCAAAAAGTCTTGTTCTTTTGTCCTTTGTTACACCTGGACCTGAATCAGAAAATTTTATGCTTACAAGTTTTTTATTTTTTTTAAGCTCTGTTTCAATCTCAAGGGTTCCTTTGCCATCCATTGCAGCAGCAGCATTTTCAACAAGATTTATTATAGCCTGGCTTATCTGGCGTTTGTCCATGAAAATTTTTGGCAGCTTTTCTGAAGTTTTTATATTAAATTCTATTTCAGGATATTTTTCCATATAAAGGGGGATTGTTGAATTTAAAACATCCTTGAAATCAGATAAAATTCTCTGGGGAGAAGGAAATCTTGCGTATGAGGCAAATTCATTAACAAGGCTTCTCATAATACCTACATGTTCAATTATTGTTTTTGTACATTCATTAAAAATATTATCTTCAAGAAGCTGAGGAAATTTTCTTTGCAGCCTTTGTGCTGCAAGGGAAATTGGAGTAAGGGGATTTTTTACTTCATGTGCAATCTGCCTTGCGACTTCACGCCATGCTGCCATTCTCTGTGCTTTTTCAAGTTCTGTTACATCTTCTGAAACAGTTACTGCACCTATATTTTTTCCATGTTCGTCGTGAAGAGAGGAAAATCTTAGCAAAAGATTTTTTGTGTCATTTTCTATTTCAAGCTGAACAGGTATTTCTTCTTCTATTACTTTGTTTCCCTGGTTTATGTATCTTTGAGCAAGTTCACAATATTTTTGGGGAAGTACATCTTTGTAATATTTACCTGTTATTAAACGATGATCTGTTTTAAAAATATTTTCAAAAGCCATATTTGCAGCTGTTATTATTCCATTTGAGTCTATTGCTACAACTCCGGTTGAAATATTTCTAAGGATTGTTTCAATATATCTTGTTCTTTTTGCAAATTCTTCATTTTGCTTCTGCACTGTTATTTTTGCTGATTTAAGCTTTAAAGTCATTTCATTAAAGGCATTTACAAGGGTACCTATTTCATCATCTGTTTTGGGTTTAAGCTTAAGGTCAAGGTTTCCTTTTGAAATTATTTTTGTTGCATTTACAAGATCCATTATGGGATCAGTTATGGTTTTTGAAAAATAAAAAGCAAACCAAACAGCTGAAAAAAGTACAAGAAAGCTTACAAGAAAAAGAGCTAGAATATAGGTTGCCTTTACAGAATTTTTCATAAGCTTGATCTGCTGATATTCATCGTAACCTTCTGAAATTTTTTCAAATTTTGTGAGTATTTCAAGGTCTGCCGCAACACCGGCACAAATATATGAGTCATTTTTTTTAACAATTGTTTTAATTAATTTTAATGTATCTGAGTCTTTTGCAATTGTTGTGGGGAATTTTTCAATATTTTGTATTCTTGATTCGGGTATTTCAGTTTCAAGTTTATCTTTTATAACCAGATTTAATCTTTTGCCTTCCTTTGAGTATATTTCAACAAAATCAAATGGAGATGAATTAATAAGGTTTTTTAATTCCTGGGGATTTGATTTTTTAAAAATTTTTAAATTCTGATTTATAAAATATGTATGGTTTTTTTCAATGTATTTATAATATTCATGGCCTGCTTCCATGGAATTTTTGAGTGCCTGTTCAACAGGTGCATTGAACCAGTAGGCTATGCTCGAATTTATAAAGTTAACAGAAGAAATAAACAGCAGTGCATTTGGAATAACTGTAATAAGGATAAATGCCATTAAAAGCCTTGTTTTTATTTTTGAACCAGGAATTTCTGTTTTTCGTTCATAGTATAGTTTTACAAGGTTTCTAAGAATTAGAAAAATTAAGAGCAAAAGAAGGATAAGGTTTAAATTCATTATAAAAAAAACAAGTGCACTGTTGAGCTTAAAGCCTGAACTGCTTGTAAAGAATTTGAATTCGATTATAGAAAGGACTGTAAGTAAAATTACAATTGCAATTATAATTTTAAATTCTTTTTTTCTTTGTTCTTTTTCCATTTTCAGAGTTCTATTTCCTGTTCTATCCAGTCGGTTTTAAAATCCCATGCAGATAAAAAGAAAAAAACCTTGTGCATATAAAAAGGCAGGGTTATTTCCTGAAGTCTTGCTCTTGCGTAAATTGTGAATTTTCCTTTTAAATTATGCGGAAGATCGATTTTAAAGTCTGTTATAGAAGACATTTCAGATTGAGCTCTTTTTTTTGAATTTATTATGTAGGATTCTTCTGAAATGTATGGCTTAATTATAAAAAAATTTTTGGTAAGATTGCTGTATTTGATTTTATGGATTATTTCCTTTTCATATATTGTTTTGTCCGGAAGATAATCCCTGATTTTTTCTATTTGAATATCAAATGAAAAACTTACAGGAATTCCGCTTTGAATTAAATCTGAAATTTCAGGCGAAAAAGCATTTTCCGTTGAAAAGGACAGGGAAATGGTGTTTTTATTTTTGTTTATAATAAAGTTTGTTATTTTTGCTTTTTCTCCAGAGGCATAAGCAGAGGCAGAAATCAGAGAAAAAATAAAAATAATAATATTTAACAATATAATTTTTTTCATGGTTTTCAATCTGAGGTGGAAGGAAAAAACAGGCTTTTAATCCACCCAAAGGTTGAATTTCCTCTTAAAAGATCCTTTTGGAGTATATCAAACCCTTCAATAAGTTTTCCAGGATTTGAATACCAGTCTCCCCTTGTTGTTATTTTTTTTTGAGGATCAAGCTCTTTAATTACCTTTGCAGGATTTCCTCCTGCAATGGTGTTTTCAGGAATATCTGAAACAACAACAGAGCCTGCTCCTATTATGGTATTTTTGCCTATTGTCACGCCTTTGCAAACAATTACACTGTCTCCAAGCCAGACATTGTCGCCTATTGAAACAGGTTTTGTAGTTCCAATAGATTTGCTTCTGTCATATATTTCATGCCAGTCTGCATCAGTAATATAAACTCCGCTTGCAAGCATGCAATTGCTTCCTATTGATACAGATGATGCAGATGAAATCCTTACTCCAGGGCAGACAAGAACATAATCTCCAAGCTCTATTCCTTTTGTGTCAGGAAGATCTGTCCAGACTGTAAGCCTTATTTTTTTATCCGGAGCTGCAATAAAATTTATAAAGTTTCCGCCTTTTATTGGAGAGCCAAAAAGCTCAATATGCCATGGTTTGATTGCATAACATCCCTTGCCTATACTTTCAAAAGCCGGTTTTACAAAGTGTTTGAAATATTTATCCTGGATGTTTTCATGCAGTTTTTTCATCCAGTAGGGTCTTCTGTCTTTTCTCAATTAAAACTCTCTTTTAAAACCTGATTGTATGTCCATTCAGACAGATTAAAACTTAGGAACCAAAACTGAAATTTTTATACATTTTGGAGTAAAATTCAAAAATTAAGACTCAAAATGCTTTATTATTTCAAGGTTTAAATTCTTGGTTGAACTTAAACAAAATTTCAGTTTCCGGCCAATTGTTAAATTAATTCAAATAACGCCAGGTGCTGTTTTTCCTCCAGAAATCATGTGAAAAAAGATTTGATGCAGGGGTAATTTCGTATAAGGCATCAGCTGCCATTATTGCAACTGCATTTGTCCATGTAAGTCTTTGTTCTGGCCAGACTACCATGTCAGGAAAGGTAAACCCGCACCAGAATGATCCATCGTCTTCAAATCTTCTGTCAAGAATCCAGCTGAATATTATTTCTGCTTTTCTTTTATTTCCCATTGCATATAAGGCAAGAACAAGCTCGCAGGTTTCTGCCATTGTAACCCAAGGGTTTTCAGCAACACACCTTACCCCCATTCCTTCGACAACAAATTTTTTCCAGTATTTTTCAAGCCTTTTTTCGCAGTCGTTTTTTGTAAGAGCACCGCATAGGATAGGATAAAACCAGTCCATTGAATATCTTGATTTGGCGACATTAAATACATGTCTTCTTGTTTGAAGTGCATTTTCAAGTTTTATTGCTGCGTTTTTCCATTTTAAGCAGTTTTTCAAAAGTTTTTCGCCAAGATAAATTCCGCATTTTAAACTCATGTAAATTGAACTTGATCCTGTAAGAAGGCACATTTTATCAATTACATCATCAGGGCTTTTTGCCCAGTAAATTTCTCCGCCTTCAGCCTGAAGAGAAACAACAAAATCAAGGCCTTTTTTTACATTTGGCCACATGTATTCTGCAAATTCAAGGTCATTGGTTATAAGGGTGTAATGAAGAAGTCCTACTGCTAAATATGAGGACATGTTTGTATCTTTGGTTTTATCTTCTGGTGCATTGTTTACATAGGAAGCATAAAAACTTCCGTCTGGAAGCTGCATTTTTTTAAGCCAGTTAAATGCTTTTTTTGCTTCTTCAAAATAACCCGTAATATTAAGGCCCATTATTGATTCAACCATATCCCATGGGTCTGTTTTTTCTCCTGTGGCCCAGGGGATTTCACCTGTTTTTTTCTGAGTCCTGATTATATTTTCAGCACAAGACTCAATGATTGTGTTTACAGGTGATTTTTTTATTGCCGCTTTGACCTGTGATTGTATGTTCAAATTTAACTCTCCGGAAAAAATTAATTTAATGGTCTTAAGGTAAATTTTATTTACTTATTTAATAATATTTTTAAGAACGAAATTTTTTTATCAGATTAAAAATACAATTACAATAATTATTAGGATTTTATAAAGGTTTTGAGCTGTTAAGTGCAAAAAGATGAATATATAATTTTAAGCTGTACAAAAAATTTTCGTTTTGGTGGAGTCACTAATTAAATTTAGTGTCAAACTGAATTTTTAGATATTGATAAGTTGACATTTAATAAGATATCAATTAATCAATAACTCTTGATATATCGAGGGAGTATATCAGTGAAAAATATAAATTAATTTTTAAAAAAACGCAGTAATGCACTTAAATTCCGGGAAAAATTATGGGGCAGATTAAAATTTTTAACAGCATAGGCGAAATGACACAACAGTCGCTGGATTGGAAAAAAAATGGTTTTTCTGTTGGCTTTGTTCCTACAATGGGTTTTTTGCATAAAGGTCATCTAACCCTGATAGAAAAAGCCGTGGAAAAATGTGGAAAAGTAGCAGTGAGTATTTTTGTAAATCCAACCCAGTTTGGACAGGGAGAGGATTTTGAAAAATATCCCAAAAATTTTGAAAGGGATATTGAACTTGCATCCAGTGCTGGTGCAGATTGTGTTTTTTTTCCGTCAAAAGATGAAATGTATCCACAAAATTATCAGACTTATGTTGAACTTGAAAATCTGCCTGCTTTTTTATGCGGAAAATCAAGACCAGGACATTTCAGGGGGGTTGCGACAATAGTTTCAAAACTTTTCAATATTGTTATGCCTGATTTTGCTTTTTTCGGGGAAAAGGATTTTCAGCAGCTTGCAGTAATACGTCAAATGGTTAAGGATTTGAATTTTAATATAAAAATTCAAGGTGTTCCCATTGTAAGGGAAGATGACGGCCTTGCAATGAGTTCTAGAAATACATATTTGTCCAAAGAAGAACGAAAAAGTGCTCTTTTGCTTTACAAAAGCATTATCAAGGCAGAAGAGATGATAAAAAATGGAGAAAGAAAATCTTTAAAAGTAATTGAAATGATGAAAAATATAATCAATGAATGTGATTTTGCAAAAATTGATTATATCAATATTTCTAATCCAAAAACTCTTGAAGATGTTGAGTTAATAGAAAATGAAGTTGTTCTTGCAATGGCTGTTTTTATCGGAAAAACAAGGCTTATAGACAACAAAGTAATAATTCCCTGATTCAAGGGAAATAAAATCATATAATCAGGAGGTAATATGGCAGGCGAAAGCGTATTGTTTACTTCAGAATCTGTAACAGAGGGGCATCCTGACAAGGTTGCGGATGCAATTTCAGATTCAATTCTTGATGCCATCATTGAGCAGGACAAAAAAGCAAGGGTAGCGTGTGAAACTCTTGTAACTACAGGCCTTGCTTTTATTGCAGGAGAAATATCAACCGAGTGCTATGTTGATATGCCCCAGATAGTAAGAAATACAATAAGAGAAATAGGCTATAACTCTTCAGATATGGGTTTTGACTGGCAGACATGTTCTGTACTCACAAGCATAGATCATCAGTCTCCTGATATTGCTGTTGGTGTAAATGAAGGAGAGGGGCTTTTTACAGAGCAGGGTGCAGGCGACCAGGGTCTTATGTTTGGATTTGCTTCAAGTGAAACCCCTGAATTAATGCCAATGCCAATTGTAATGGCTCACAGGCTTACAAGAAGACTTGCTGAAGTAAGAAAAAAAGGGATAGTTGATATATTCAGGCCTGATGGAAAAGCACAGGTTACAATTGAATATGAAAACTGCATTCCCAAAAGAGTTGACGCAGTTGTTGTTTCTACTCAGCATTGTGCTGAAGCCAAATATGATCAGGTTAAGGAAGCTGTTATGGAGGAAGTTATTAAAAAGATTATTCCTCCTGAAATGATAGACTCAAAAACCAGATATTATATCAACCCCACAGGCAAGTTTGTGGTAGGCGGCCCAATGGGAGACTGCGGTCTTACAGGCAGAAAAATAATTGTTGATACATATGGCGGCCAGGGAAGCCATGGTGGAGGATGTTTTTCAGGAAAAGATCCCTCCAAGGTTGATAGAAGTGCTTCATACATGGGAAGATATATTGCAAAAAATATAGTTGCTTCAGGACTTGCAAAAAAATGTGAAGTTCAGCTTGCCTATGCAATAGGATATCCAGAACCTGTATCAGTGCTTGTTGATACATTTGGTACAGGAAAAGTTCCAAACTCTGCACTGTCTGCTGTAATAAGAGAAGTTTTTAACCTGACTCCCGGAGGTATAATCAGGGAACTTGATCTTTTAAGACCTATTTATAAAAAGACTTCTTCCTATGGACATTTTGGAAGGGAAGAAGAAGGATTTACCTGGGAAAAAACAGATAAGGCCAAAATTATTTTAGAAAAGCTTGGTTAAAAATAAATTCTCCGGATCATTTCTTAATGATTCGGGGAGTTTTTTTTCAATTTTAATATTGTCAGAATAATAATAATTTACAATATCCTTGTAGTTATATCCTTTTTCAGCCATTATTTTTGCTCCCCATTGGCTCATTCCTATTCCATGGCCAAAACCTCTTCCATTTATTTCTATTCCGGTTTTTGTATTTTTAAGCCCAAAAAGAGTACTTTTTACAAGATAAAATCCTGTTTTTGCCCTGAGTTTTTCACCCGAAAGAAAAAAATTTCCTTTATCAGTTTTAAAAGAAAGGCTTGTAACCCTTCCAGAGGGAGTTTTTTCTGAAATCCAGACTTTTTTTATTTTAAGGGAATTAGAAAATAAAAGTTTTGATAATTCATCATATGAAAAAAATACACTCCATTCATTAAGTGGAGAGAACCTGTCCTGCTTAGATTTTAAATAGGAATAGTTTTTTTGCCAGAAATAAATTGGATCATCAGTAAAGCCTCCGCTGTTTGAATGGAAAGCTGCTAAAACCGGTTTGTTTTCAAATAAAATAAATTGCGAATCAGTTTCTTCTACTGCAAGGGAAGAGTTTATACATATATTTTCTATGCCTTTATATACCTGTGATATAATTCCTGATTCTAGGTGATAACTGTTGTTTTTGTTTTGCCAGATCATGAAAAGTGCATAAGTTCTTGAGGCAACTGCCTGAGCTTTTAAGGCTTCGTGGTGCCATGAGTCTGGCATTTCTGAGGGAACAACAGATTTAAGATATGATCCAAGGTCTAAAACATTGATTACTTCAATTTGTTCATTTTTCTGGTTTAAGATTATTTTACCTGTATATCTTGTATTTTGAAAAATTAAAGGTTCTTTTGGAGATGAAAGAATTATTTTTTTTTTAAATGAATTTTTTCCATTAATTATGATTGTGCCTGATTTTGAAATAGAGGCATCAATTCTATTTGATTTTAAAGATTTGAAATCAGCATACAAAGAATTGCCTGAGAAAAAAGAACATTTGCCTGCAGTACCAAGAAGTATTTTAACAGGGATATTGTCTGTTTTTAAAAAATTATTGGAAATGTGAAGACGCTCTTTTACTTTTTCAATTCTGATGTGATCTGGGAAATTTGAAACAAAAAATTCAAGATATTTTTCGCTTTTTTTGTAATTTTTATTTTGAGCCTCAATTTCTGCAAGATAAAACAGAGCATCTCCTGAAGCTTCTGTATCTGGAAAATTTTTTAAAACATTTTCAAAAGCTGATTTTGAATTTTGGGTGTCATTGAGTTTTTTCCAGAGAGTAAGTGAATATAAAAGAAGTGCATTTGCTTTTTTTTCTTTGTCAAAATTTTCACTGGATGTAATTGACAAATACTCATTTAAAGCCTTTTCAATGTTGTTTTCAATTATATATTCTCTGGCACGTTCAAGAGATTGGATATATAATGATTGAGAAAAAATTTTTACTGGAATAAGTAATGCTGATAAAATAAGAAGTAATTTTACAAAAAAAATCATTTTGAACGGCATAATGAAATATTTAATTTTCCTTTCAGGCAAAACAGGCAGAACATTTTTAAATTACATGGATTCAATATTTTCCATGTCCGGATTACTATACCGTATTTTAAAAATATTTGTAAAAGGAAATTATTCCGGCAAAAAGCTTGTATGGGCAGGCATTGTAGAACAGATTTACTTTACCGCTGTTCAGGCTCTAAAAATTATTGTTCCAATTTCCCTGATTCTTGGGACTGTATTTTTTTTGCAGTTTTCAAAATTTGCAGAGCAGCATTCTCTTGGAAATATTGCAGTAATTTTTCTTTTAAGGGAAACAGGGCCAATGATTTCGGCAATAGTTGTTATTTTAAGATCTGCAACTGCTGTTACAACAGAAATAGGATATATGAATGTCAGACATGAAATGGATTCCATTCAAATGGCTGGAGCTGATCCCTTAGCACTTATCTGTCTTCCAAGGGTTATTGGAATAACAACTGCTATTTTATGCCTTTTTATTGTTTTTAATCTTGTATCAATTCTTGGTGGCTATGTTTCTGCCTGGGCTATTTCAGATATTTCAATGCATAGATTTCTTGTTTTAATAGGAAAATCTATTTCTCTTACAGATGCACTTGCTGTTTCAGTAAAAGCCCTTGCCTTTGGGGTAATTATAAGTATTGTCTGTCTTTACAGAGGGTTTGAAGCAAAAAAATCAATAACTGAAGTACCTGTAAAAACTGCAAGAGCTGCTGTTGAATGTTTTTTTTACTGCTTGATTTTTAATGTAATTATTTCAGTGGTTTTTTCATTAAAAGGATGGTGATTTTGGAGCAGTCAAAAACAATAATGGAATTTAAAAACTGCAATATTTTAGACCAGAATATATCTCTTCCTGAATTTTCATTTTTAATTGAAGAAAATGATGTGGTTGAGATTGAGTCTTTAGATGATGAAAAATCTTCTCTTTTTATAAGGGGACTTGCAACTTTAGCACCTTTAAGGGGAGAGATTATGTTTAAAGGCAGTTTGTATGATCCCCTTGATTATGAAAATCTTCTCAAATTGAAGAGACAGATTGGCTATCTTGGGCCCCTATGTTCACTTTTAAGCAACAGAAGCATTTTAGAAAATATTTTTCTTTTTAAAATGTGGGAAGAAAATTTAAAAAAAATAAAACTAGATGAAAGTTTTATGAATGAATTTAAGCAGGCAGGAATTTTAGAATATATATATAAAAGACCTGAAAAAACAACAGAAGAAATAAAATGCGGAACATATCTTGTAAGGGAATTTTTAAAAAAACCAGGTATTGTTTTTTTGGAAAGACCTTATCTTTTTACAAGAGGCAAACTTTCTAGATTTTTATGTAATAACCTAAAGGATAGCTCTCAAAAGAAAGTGCCCATCGTATTTTTTTCAAATACAGGCTTTGTTCCTGCTACTGAAGTGACTCATAAAATAATTGTTGAAAATGATAAAATCGAAAAAATTAAGGTTGAATAATGGATCTTGAATTTAAAAGAAAAGAAAAGGTTGTAGGTTTTTTTATAATATTGATCTGTTGTCTTCTTTTATTTTCTCTTGTTCTCATAGGAAGGGGAAAGGGGTTTTTTAAAACCTATATAGAATATTATGCTGTATTTGAGGAAACATACAATCTTCAGGATGGAGCTCCTGTAAAACTTTTCAATGCAGAAATTGGGAAGGTAAAAGAAGTAAAACTTGTTGAAGATGAGGTTATAGTCAGGATTTTTATTGTTGATGAATATGCTAACAGAGTAAGAACATCTTCCTATGTCACTGTAACAAGCCCCACATTTATAGGCTCTGAATATATCGCTTTAGTGAGTCAGGACAAGACTTCTCCACTTGTACCAGAAGGGGGCAGGATTGCTTCTGTGGAAAAAAAATCAATTTCAGATATTATGGATGAATTTCAGGTTGAAAAAACAGCCAAAAAGTTTGTTGAATCAGTGTATGAAATATCTGAAATGGCAAGAAAACTTAATTCAGATAAGGGACCTGTTTTTTCTATTTTATATGATGTTCAGGCTATAATCGACGATATAGAAAAGGGAAAGGGAAACATAGGACAGATTTTAAGGACTTCAAACCTTACTGATCAGGTTGAAGGAAGGCTTTTACAGATTGAAAAAATACTTGAGGAGGTAAGAACTGCTGTTTCAAAAACGCCTTATACAATGGATCTTGTGAATCAGAATCTTGAAAGAGTTGATAGAATTGGTGAAAATATTGAGCTCAGTGCTGAAAGTATAAATTTAATGGTTATGGATTTGAGGAAAAGAATAAATGATATTGAAACAATAATTGCAAATATTGAAAAAGGCAGCGAGCATGTTCCCCAAATTACTACAACAACTTTAAATGGGCTTGAAGAAATCAGAACCGGAGTAAGGAAAGCAGATGACGCGATAGAAGCTTTGCAGAAAAGTTTTCTTTTAAGAAAAAATCTGCCAAAACGTCAGGAACCTGAACAGTTTAAAACTGATTCAAGACCTTGATTTTTATAAGCAGAGATTCTTTAATTTTATCAAAGCATTTTTGTTTCTCAATTGACTCTGGAATAGTTGAGAAAATTTTTTGAGGTATTTTTCTTTTTTTTACTTCATCAAGTGAAAATTTAAAATGAAAGTCAAAAATCCAGCTTAACTGAAAAAGTTTTAAATCTGTAAGTGAATTTACGCTTTTTATTGAAGCAGAGGTGTTGTTTAAAATATCTGCAACAATATCAGAAGATATTTTATTAGAGTCTTTAAAATTCATTTGAATCATGGCGTTATTTTTATTTTTTTTTAAATAATTTTCAATTACAACCCTGAATATATCAAGTTTGTCAGCATCTTTTAAAATTTTTAAAAAAAGAGATTTTTTTTTATCTGTTTTAAAAACAGGCAAATCTTTTTTGTTATGAAAAAACAGGCAGCTTAAAAAAATATCCCTGTCATTTTTTTCAAATTCAAATATCAGCCTTGATCTTATTGCTTCAAGGCATGAAAGTTTTCCATGGTCGCATGAAATTAAATCATTAAATGTCTGATACTTTGCATATTGGGGAAATCTTCCCATATCATGGAAAAGTCCTAGTGCCTGACAAAAATCAAGATCATTTTCATTTAGTCCAAGTTTTTTTCCTAGATTTAAAGCTTCAATTGATACATTTTTTGAATGCACTTCTTTTAAATCAAAGGCTTCATAATAATCTGGAAACTTTTTTTTATAGGTTTTTGAATAGTTTTCAAAGAAATTTAAATAGTTCATAAATCAGCTCTTAAAATTTTTGGTACTTTTTTTGCAAAATACTTTACGCAGACAAATGCTGTAAGTAAACCAAAATTTATATAAAGGCTAAATCAGGACATGACCAGGATTCCAGAGGTTTACTCAAAAACATTGTACAGACCTCCAAAAAAAGAATCTAAGCCTGGCTCATCTGGGTTTGAAGTTGAAATGGCAGACAAACTTCTTCAAACTACAAAGCAGTATGAATCATGGGTAAAGCTGCGTCAAAAAAATGACAACGGTGTTAAAGAAGCTGCTGAATTAATCCTGAAAAGACATGAGCTTATTAAAAATTTAAAAAAAGGAGAAAAAACCGACAAAAAATTATTTGATGATTTAACAGAAAAAATATCAAGGTTTGGAATAAAACTTTTTTCTTTTTCAGATTTGGGGAAAAAGGGTTTTTTGCCTCAATCAGAAATTGATGAGCCAAGTAAGGCTGAATTTTCAAAAAAATTTGAAAATATTGAGTCAGATGAATTTATTTTTGAGTTAAGACATAAAAACAGAGTTTTATATGACGGTATTTTTTCCATAAAGGAAAAAGATGAGTTTTATTATCCTGTAAAACCTTTGTTAAATATATTTAAGTACGATTATCAGCTTAAAGACAATATCCTTGAAATAAATGAAAACAACAGAAACATTAATTTTGATTTCAATTCCTTATCTGTTCTTGAAGATAAGAATATTACAAAGATTTCTGAAAAAGATTTTTTAATAAAAAATAATGAGATTTTTCTTTCAAAAAAAATTCTGTCAAAGCTTTTTAAGTCTGAGTTTGTTCCTGATTTTTCAAAAATGGTTCTTTTTGTAGAATCCAAAGATTTAATTTTTGAAGAAGAAGTCTATAAAACAAGAGGCAGAGTCTATACAGATATTGATAAAACATCAGGTTTTAAAAAATTAGATCAAAAATATTCTATGCTTGATTTTCCTGCTGTGGATTTTCAGGGGAATTTAAGACATGATTCAAAGGAAAAAGATGATTTACTTTTTGATTATTCCCTGAATGCCAGGGGAGAAATTTTAAAGTCAGGATACAGACTTTTTGTAAAAGGCAGTGAAGACGAAAATCCGGACAGAACTGATATTCTTTTGGAAAGAATAAATCCTTTAAAATCATCACCTTTTGAGATTACAAGGGCAGCAGCACTAGATGTGAAACATGACAACTTTAAAATGCTTGGCTCATCAGATACAGAGTCTGGAATAAGAATTGAAAGTTATGATCTTCAAAAAAACCGTGATTTTGATACAAAAGATTTTGAAGGGAATCTTCCTCCAGATACTGAAATAGAGCTTTATAGAAACAATGTTCTTATAGGCCGTAAAAAATCAGGTTTAGATGGAAAATATCTTTTTGATGATATTCCTGTTTTTTACGGCCAAAATATTTTTAAGCTCGTGTGGCAGGATCAGCAGGGGCAGAAAATAGTTGAAGAAGAAATTGTAAATATTGGCTCAGATATGGTCAAAAAAGGCAGTGTTGAGTATGATCTTACAATTTCATCAAAAGACAAGGACACAATTACATTTAAAGATCAGGTAAAAGATGAGGATTACAATTCTTCAAGGCTTACAGGAAATATTTCTTTTGGTGCATTCACTAATTTTAATGTTGATGCCGGCTTAAGGAGTGAGCAGATTGAATCCAAAAGATATAACTACCTTGGAACAGGTTTTAAAACTTCATTATCAGGTGTTCTCTTAAATGGAGATGCAGTTTTTGACGGCAGTGGAAACAGTGCACAAAGTCTTTTAATTCAAACAAGGTTAAATAATCTTGGATTAAGATTTAAAAACACTTATTTTGATGATCTTGAAAGAGATAATATGGGTTCAAATCCAGATAAAAACCTGACAGAATTTTCAATATCTGGAACTGCTCTGGAAAATACCAAGCTTCCAGTTTCATTTTCAATAAATGAAAAATATTCAAAAGGACAAAAAAAAGATACCAATATTTTGACTACAAGTGTGGGCCTTGTAAAAAATAAAAAAAGTCTTTTTAATTATAATATCTGGCAAAAAAATAATTATTTATCAACAAATGATGTTAACGGGTATATTTACGGATATGCTGATTTAGAAAATTATGATTTAAAAATTCAAGGAGATTACAGCCTTTATCCTTCATTAAAGCTTGACAGTCTTTTATTTTCTGCTGACAAAACATTTGATGAAAATATAAGTGCTGGAATAGAATTTCAAAATGACTTTAAAGATGATGTTTTTAAAACTGAAACATCCCTTCATTTTGACTCTGGTAAATTCAGGATTTCCCCATCCTTTTCAGCAGATACAGACGGAGAATGGCAGGTTAGAACAGATATTGCCTTTTCAGTTTCAAGAGAACCGCATCTCAAGGAAATTGAATTTGATTCTGATATGCAGACAGATTATGGCAAAATTTCTGCACTATTGTATGAAGATAAAAACAATAATAAAAAAAAGGATGATTCTGAAGAAGTATTAAAGGATTTATCTGTTTCAAGTGTTACTTCAGGACAGAAAACCTTGAGTAATGAAAACGGAACAGCTGTTTTAAAAGGCTTTTCTCCCTACAAGAAAACTGGAATATCTGTTGATCTTTCATCTGCAAAAGATCCATTTCTTGAATCAGAAGTTAATGGTGTTGTTTTATATCCCCGTCCTGGAAAAATTGAAAAAATTGAAATTCCCTTTTACAGGGCAGGTGAAATTTTAGGGTATCTTTATTTTAAAAATGAAAACAGTGAAATAAAGCCTTTGGCCTATGAGAAAATGGTTCTTGAATCCCTGGATGGTGAGATAAAAAATGAAATCATGTCTGATTATGACGGTTACTTTGTGGCAGAAAAAATAATTCCTGGAAAATATAATTTAAAAGTATCCAAAAATGGCTGTGAGTTTTGTGAAGAAATCCAAATTGAATCTTCAAGCTCAATTACAAAAAATATTGTAATTTCATCCCATAAAAAAATTAATCAGGATAAAGGTTTAAAAAAATCTGATTCAAAGGTTCTTTATGAAAACGGCAAATGGTCTGATGAAAATAAAGATGAAGTGAAAAAAGTTGATAAATCAATTCTTTTATATGAAAACGGAAACTGGGTTTATGGAACTGGAAAAATAAAAGGTTTTGGTGTGCATATTGCATCGTTTAAGAATTTTGATTATGCAAAAAAACTTGTGGAAAAAATTTCCAATGAATATGGACATGGCTTTATAATCAAACAATTTGAGCATAATGGACAGTTGTGGCATAGAGTAATGAGTTCTGGTTTTGACAGCCGTAAAAAGGCTGGTGAAAAAATAAGTGAGCTTCAAAAAATTACAGGATATGCTTCAGTTCTTCAATTGTAATAAAGTCCTAAATTGACCATGTCTTAAAGTCTTTCAGGCAAAATTAAAAAATATTTAATTTCATTGCATCATATATAAAACGATCATTATTTTCAGCATTTTTAATAAAAATCTCAAGAACATCATTTTTTTGAAAGTTGTTTTTCAGTTCAACAGGAAGTATTAAGCTTGTATTTGGAGTATAAAAAGCATTTCTGTTTCTTTGGCCTGCAATTTCATTTTTGTTTAAAATTTCTACATCAAATAATGCAGAGGCTGTACCTGTACGTGAAAGATAAAGGTTTATAATATTTTTATTTATTTCAGCCTTTTCAATGTTTACGGAAACAAATGTGCTTTTGTGTCTTATAATTATTGGAATGGTTGCACTTATAAGATAATGGAGCTTAATGTTTAAGCCTTTGTCATTTTTAGCTTCTTCTTTTGTTTCAATGTCAGGAAGAGGTGATATTTTAAGGTGGGTCCTGTATTCTCCTGGTTCAAGGTCAAAAGGCTTTTTAACAAAGAATCTGATGGTTTGAATTTCGCCAGGCAAAAGAGTTGTTTTTTTTGGTGAAAATTTAAGTATTTCAATTGCTTTTGACTGAGTAACCAAAGGATTATTGTTTTCTTTTTGAACTCCGTAAATATCTGAATCAATGGAAACAAGAGAAATTCTGTATGTGGTTTTAGAATCTCCAGGGTTTATTATTTTTGCGGTTTCAGTTCGTTTATTGTTATCAATTACAATTCTAAGGGGTGAAATAAGGACATTTTTTTCCCAGCAAAAACAATTTGATGCTGAAGAAAAAAAAAGTATAAATATAAGAGCTGTTTTTATTTTCATGTTTTTTTCTTTTATGGATTATTGATTATTATATTAATTATGCCAGATCCTGAGTAACTGCCTGATTTTTGATTAGATTCAATTTCAAGTACACCCCCAATATTAATATTTACTGGAGAAGTATTTTCAGTAACAAAATTTTGTGTTGAGTTGGATGAAAAATCCCTTATTTTCATTTTATTTGCACCATTTGTTATTTCAATTGAAACAGGATAGGCTATATTTACCATTTGTCCTGGAGAGTCAGGCTTTAAAACTACAAGCCCGCTTTGTCCTCCGGAAACAACTGATTTTCCACCTAAAAGAACAAAAGGCGGTGCAGTGCCAAAATTTGCATTGATTTGTATTATGTCTCCATGAAAAGATGCTGTTATTGTTCCAAAATTAATTGGTGAAACAGCTGTTATTTCAGCACAATAAATTTCATTATAAGTTAATAAAACAATAATAAAAAAAAAGCTTTTAAACTTCATATGTCTAGTAGTTTACTGTAATTGACATGGTTCCTGTGTATGTTGCAGCTGTTTGTGAGGCCGGAACTGTTAGTATTCCTCCAACGTGGATTTCATTGTTTGTTCCTGTTACTGCATTTAAAGGGCTTGGTGTAGAGTTTGCTGATATGTTGTTTATTGTAAGTTGATTAGCTGCATTTGCAATGGTAGCAGAAGCTGGATAGACAATGGTTACATTTGAATCAATATTTGTTGTAACATAGATAAGCCCACTTCCCCCCCCTGAAACAGAAGCTGTACCTGACTCAACAGAAGGGGTTGCAGCACCTGCCGATGCATTGATTCTGATAGTACTTTCCTGATCTGATATTATTATTGTTCCGAAATTGAGACTGTTTTGCTGTGTTGCTGTAAGTGCTGCTGCTTCAATTGTTGCAGTAGCATCAAGGGTGACTGAGGCTGAAAAAGCCTGTAAAGGTATAAAAAGAGGCAATAAAATAAATAAGAAGCATAAAAAGTTTTGGAAAAATATTTTTTTTAAATTCATTGTTTCCCTCCAGGTTAAAAAAATAATATAGATACACTATCGGTTAAGAAAATAAAAATTTAAATTAAAGAGACAAAAAAATGAAAAACAATATTTTTCTAATTGGAATAGCTCCAGGGTTTTATGTTTTTACTTTAAAAGAATGAAATGCTCAATTCAGGTTTATGGTATTTGATAATCACAGCTAAAGCATTTTTCATTTTTAGTAACAGGTTATTAATTGACTGTTGTGCTTTTTGGGGGACAAGAATTAATTTTTAAATGCCTGGAATAAATACCTTTTTCCATGAATAAAAATTGCGTTTTTCCTGATCAAGTATGAATGTCCCTAAATACTTGAATATTTTAAATATATTCAGTGGTTTTATTTTTATGGCTTGTTTTATAAATGGCCTTTAATAGACAAGTCTTATTAAACAGCTGTGTTTACAAAAATCTTTGATAAAAATGACCAACAATTTTTTTGTAATATCTCTGGTTTAAAATAAATTTCCCAATTGGTTTTAAATTTATATCTTCAAGTATTTTTTTTAAATCAGTCTGCATATTTTTTTCAAATTTATTTTTAGTTTTTGGACTCATAAAAGCAAATCCTAAAAACTTTAAAGGATTAGAATCACAATATTTTCTAAAAGCTACAAATAAGTTTTTATCCGTATTATCTGTATAAAAATTATAAAAATTTGAAATAACTTTTTGTGCTTCCTTAGCATTCACGTTGAAAATATTTAAAGAATACAAATTTGCATTTGGTTTTGCAAAAACTGAAATTTTTTGGCGGCAATTTTGAGTTTTTGTATGTAAATAATCTTCAAAAGTTTTAATTACTTTGACCTCTGTTTCTATTGGGAAATGTTTTCCATTTGATGTCATATATTGTACTGAGCTGGGGTTTGGCTTATAAATTAAATTTTCCATTTTATTCTCCAATATATAAGATTAATGTTTAAACTTTGTGTATATGTTTAAGTCCTAATTGGCCGAGAACTAGAATTTTTTGATTATTTAGGCAATATGAAAATAAAATAATCAAAACTTGTAAACTTGTTCAAAAACCAATTAAAATCAAAGAGGTGGAGCATCTCCAACCTTTTGAAAACAAACACGCTCAAATCCAAGAGCTGTAACAACAAATTTCTGAAGCCTTAAGTCATTGTATTTTTCTTCAAGTTTTTTTCCATAATCTTTAACCTGAATTATTCCCTCTTTAAATTTCTTTTTTATCTGAGCCATGTTTTTTAGTTCTTCATAGCTTAAATTTTTTGCTTCTTTACCTGTTAGTCCAGCTTCTTTAAGGCTTACAAACTTAAATTCAATTAAAACATCATAAATTTTTCCATAACGCCTGTCAGGTCGGATTATCATTGTAAGATCAGAATATCTTCTTGAAATTTCAGCCTCAGAATCCATTAGAAAAATTGAATCATTATATAAAAGTGTTAAAAATGCGGTTTTAAGGGTAAGTTCATTTGCTAAAATATAATCCCTGTTACTGAAAATTTTAAAATAATTATTTTCTACAAATTCACATAAAGGGGCTATATCGCCTTTTTGATATACAAGTTCTGCAGCCTCTCTTCCCTTGTCCCTTTCCATTGGATTTTCAATTAAAATATTTAATATTTTTTCTGCATAAAGACTTTTAACAGCCATATTTGGAATTTTAAGCCTTACTTTTAAATCATCAGTTTCTTCAGCAATGGTTAAGATTCCAAAATAATATAAAAAAGATGTAATAAATTTTTTGTCTTTTGAAACATCTTTCAGCATATCATCAATTCCAAAACCCTGGACAATATTTGAGATTACAGCATTATCTTCCTTTTCCA